>ENA-ORXM01000024-ORXM01000024.1-marine-metagenome-genome-assembly--contig:-NODE-24-length-290399-cov-18.140692_pt1 | contig 290399 bp, 245 predicted proteins | sample MGYA00237867_ERZ511480 | MGnify/ENA primary metagenome ERZ511480 (study PRJEB26309, sample SAMN06266103) | marine metagenome | isolation source: Algal blade | place: United Kingdom:Sidmouth, United...
GCGGATGAGGGCTGCTTGGGATAATACTTATTTACTCAAAATCCTCAGGTCCGGAAATCTCTAATGCGATTGCCCTGACTTGCGCATGAAGCTTAGCGTTGCGAGTCGATTGGGCGGAAGTTGTACGATAACTGAGATATAACTCTTGTATCACTTGCTTAAAGATACAATGCATACAACGATTGTAGCGGTTGAAAAGGTTTGTTGCGACCAGGCGCGGTTAGACCTCCAACACGCGGTGGCATTACACTCTTATTACTGAACTACACTTACACACCTACGCCGCCACCCGCTGCAGCTTCCGCAGCACCTCCGCATCCGCAACGGGGGCGAAGAGCAGGTCACCTTTGCGGTCATCCACGATCTCGAGGCGAAGTTGGTTGGCGAGTTCTTTGGCCAGGTTGCCGAGTTGCTGACAGTAAGGCAGGGAGTTTCCCTGTGCGGCGTAGTGATCGATGATACCGATGCGAATCAGGTCGCGAGGATCGATGTGGTTGATCAAGTCACGCAGATCAGCCTTGGCGGCTACCTTTTGATTGCGCAGACGCAGTTGCTCGCGCAGATCGGCCATAGTGCACCCAACGATCTGTTCGCGTCGGTAGTGGTTCCAGTAGTCGGCGGAACCGCGCTTGCGGCTGTAGTGGGCGAGGTGGCGGGTTTCAGCAGCTTTCTGGCAGCTGATGCGGGCCATGGCTTTTACCTGCTCGAGCAGTTCCAGGGTTTCGGAGGTAGAGAGCTGGACGTGCTCGGGATAGACATCTTCTTCCTTGCTGAGCTTGGTGGCCACGGCTTGCTTAGTCTTCGACTTGGCGGCCAGGGCGATCAGTTTTCCGAACTCCAGACAGAGATAGTATTCCTTGACGACGTTGCCCCGGCACTTGGGGTCGCGGGCATAATCCTTCATCCCCTCAGGACGACGGATGCCGTCGGCGAACTGGTACACGTCCTTCAGCCAGTGACGGACATTGTTCTGATAATGATTGTCGTTGAGGCCCAGGGCGCGGTGCAGCTCGGAAGCTTTGATGACGCGGGTTCCCTTCTTGGAGATTCGGATGGTAAGATCCATTGTTTGAAACTTGCTGTTGTTGCTACAAATTTAGGTTTTAGTTTGGTTTGTTGCAAGTATTAAACAAATTATTTTTCACTTTTGTGATGTTTTCTGACGTATTTGTTGGCGAATAAATGGATTTATACGCGAAATATGGATTGTTTTGATAGGGAGTTCAGGGATGGTGCTTTGCTGAACCCGGGTGAATGAAGACCAATTGTACAGGGATCGTTCGTGCTTAGCGGGAGGGAATAAGGGAAGGAGTGGGGTAGAGGCTGTTGTCGGCCGGCGGTGACCTTGCTTTTCAAACAATTTTGGATCCTGCGTTCGCGCCCGATACTTTTCGTCAGGTGTAGATTATTCCGGAAGGTCTACCGCTTCGACCATTTTGAAGAACCACCAGACGAGCAGTGCGCTTTCGCCCTTATAATCCTGCTCCCTAAGGGTTTCGTGGTAGGCGGCCATTACGGCCTTATCGTCGGTCAGAAATTTGCGGAGGGTCCTGAGGAGCTTGGAGAAACGGGGGAAATCGGCGGCAGGAGGTACTTCCTTCGCGCCGAGTTTGACGCAGATCAGCATCAGCAGGGCAGTGGAGTAAGGGGCGTACAGCTCCGGGTATTGACCCATCAGGTAGAGCGAGACCATATTATAGTCGTCGTCGTGGTTGTGGCTCGGCGTCCGGTCTTTGGGGCGGGCGTCGCGAAAACGGTTGAAGAGTTCATTAACGTAGAAAACGAAGCGCTGGATGCGTCCTTCCAATTGGCGATCCTCACTGAACAGATCCCGGAATGCGTCGCGCACGAAGTCGGGCTCCCACCGCATCAGCGCCAGCATCGCCCGTTTGGGGTCGTAACCGCCGCGGCGGTAGTGCCGCCGGTTGGTCTTTGAGTCGAGCGCGAGATCGTACGCTTCCGCCAGGTCCCTGGCTTCTACGTTGAAGTGGGTTTGCCAGTTTTGCTGGGTCTCCCACAGGGGCAGGTGCGCCAGCGCCTCCTCGGTTGCCAGCCATTCGGGAAACAGGGCCAGGTAGGCTTTTATTTTAGGTACTTGCATTAGTGGCTGAATGTAGCTTTTTATGACGGGAACCGGTCAGAAAATCAGCGAAAAGCCCATTCCGGCGGCCCCCCCGCCGTACAGGGGGGTGATCATGGCCGTACTCCGGGGGTGCCGCTTTTGCCACCAGCGGTGAAACTCCGGGACCATTATGCCGCTAAAGGCACCCACGCCGAGGCCCACGGCGGTGTCGGTCGGGAAGTGTTTGAGTGCCTTTACCCGCAGTACAGCGGTGATGATGCCCGGCACGGAAGCGGCTCCGTAGACGAGGGCTTTCTGGCCACCCGTCAGATCGGGGTTGTGGTCGGTGAGGATCTTGGCGTAAAAGTACCAGCCGGTGGCCGTGGTGCTCACGTGGCCGCTGAACAGGCTGCTCTGGGCGTTGCCGTTGCGGCGTTCTCCGTCACTCACTTCGTTGTAGAAAGCGCGGGGCCGGAAGCGGTCGATGGTGTTGGGGCCGAAGGGCGCGTAGCCGTAAAACATCCCCTGCATCGCCTGGGCCTCCAGGTACATCGTCGTAATGTCGAGCCATTCGTCGCGGTATTTTTTCCAGATGAAAAGCGTGAAGGGCGCCAGCTGTCCGGTGATGAAGAACAAGTCGGAGGTCTTCGCGAAATCATCCGCTTTTCCCGGGTCCTGTCGCAGGCCCCAGCGGTCGATGCCGGGCACGTCGTTGTCGGTCAGCGTCGGCAGGTCGCCGACGAAGGCGGGTTTGTTGCGAAAGTCTTTGATCTTCTCCTGGCTGAGGTAAAAAGCGAGGGCGGTTACGGGCAGCTCGATCAGGGGTTTGGTCTTGTACAGTTTAGCCGGGGGCATGGAGTCGCGGGGCGGCTGATCGGGATCACGGGCGTCTTTTTGGGCGAGGGCGCAGGTGCAAAGAGAAAACAGGAGGAGCAGGGTGGGTAAGGTTCTGATCATTTGTATGACTGAAAATTGGTGGTTGAGTATTTAACTTTTGTCTTCTAAGCCCTGCCGGCTGAACGCTGAGTTCTAACTTATTACGTCCGAAACCTATCTAAAACTGCATATTAAAATTCAGCCCTACCGCACCGCCCCCCGTCACGGGTTGCAGCATGGCGCGGCTGCGGTGTCGCTTGGCCCACCATTTGTGAAACTGGGGGATCATGATACCGCTGAACGCCCCGACCCCGAGCCCGACGAGGGTGTCGGAAGGGTAGTGCTTGAAGGCCCGCACGCGCAGGTAAGCGGAGAATAGGCCCGGCACGGTTGCCGCGCCGTAAAGCAGGAATTTCTGCCCGGTATTCAGCTGGGGGTTGTAATCATCGATCATGCGCGCCAAAAAGAAGAAACCCGTAGAAGTGGTACTGACGTGGCCGCTGAACATGCTGTTGCGCGTCTCTCCGTTCAGGTCCCCCTCGTTGCGCATCTCCTCGTAATACACCCGGGGCCGGAACCGTTCCACGACGCTGGGGCCGAAGGGGGCGTAGCCGTAGAACAGGCCCTGAGTCGCCTGCGCTTCGAGGAACATCAGCCCGATGGGCAGAAATTCCCGTCGGTACTTCTTCCAGATCAGCAGCGTCAGCGGGGCCAGTTCTCCGGCGGCGAAGAGCTGATCGGAGATGCCGGCCGCCCAGTCGCCGTCCCGCACCGGTTGGCGGACGACCCAGCGGTCGAACCCGTTGATGTCGTTGGGGTCGAGGTTCTCGATCTCCGATAATTCAACCATCGGTTTACCCTGGAGTTTTTTCAGGCGGGTCACGCTGGCGTAAGTACCCAGCACGATGGCCGGTACGCTGATCCAGGGGTTGACCCGGTGATGCGAATAGGTGAACTTCTGCCGGGGCAGGGTATCCTTTACCTGCGCAAAAGTGAGGTTGGCGAACGCCAGCAGCGTAAGCAGGGTGAGTAAGACTGACTTCATGTAGCGGTGTAAAGGATGATACAAATAATAGCATAACTTGCCCAGGCCACCACGGGTTCGATCTTCAGCGCCGGTAACCGATAAGGGCACCGTTTGTGAACGATTTGCAAACGTACCCAAGGCAGCTGTGTATATTTTCCCACCGCCGCATCTACCCGCCACAAAAGAAATATCCTATGTCCTTCAAAAGCTTTTTCTGCACCTGCGTCCTCGCCCTGATCCTGTTCGCCTGCGGAAACGATAGATCCGATTACGATACCGTACGGCCGGCCCCGTCGAGCACCGACGACCCGATGCAGTACGAATTATCCGCTACCAACCAGGGCAGCCTCGAATCCGGCGACGATGCGGACTTCGATCTTCAGCGTGCTCCCGACCTCCCGCCCGGTACCGACATTGAAGCTCGCCGTACCGACGCCCGGCCCAAACGCATCATCTACACCGCCGCCGCCCGCGCCCGCGTAGAGCAGCTGGACAGCGCCCTGGTGTCCCTTACCCGCATTATCAACCGCGGCGGCGGCCACGTCTCCAGCCAGCACCGCACCAATTCGACCTACGAAAAGAGCGCCGAACTCGTCGTCCGCCTGCCCGCCGATCAGCTCGATGCGACCCTGGCGTTCCTGCCCGGCATCGCCGCCGAGATCGATTACCAGAACCTCGACAGTCGCGACGTCACCGCCGAGTGGCTCGACCTCGAGTCCCGGCTTCAGACCAAGCGGGACGTCCGCGACCGCTACATCGATATTCTCCGCAACCGCGCCCAGAAGGTTGAGGATATTCTTAACGCCGAAGACAAGATTCGCGTCATCACCGAGGAGATCGAATCCCGCGAAGGTCAGCTCCGCTACCTGCGCGACCAGGTCGCCCTCTCCACCCTCAAACTGAGCCTCTACGAAACGGTAGAGTACCGCAGTACCGGCACGACGATGACGCACGGCTTCTTCAGCCAGCTGGGCGAGAGCCTGGCCTTCGGTTGGGAAATGATCCAGGATATCTTCCTGGGGCTGGTGGCCTTGTGGCCGCTGCTGCTCATCGGGAGCGTGGTGCTCTTCTTCATTCGGCGTTGGTGGCGGAACCGGTAAACTGCTTATTCGCACCTGAAAGTCAGGTCTACCGCTTCTTAACCAGCTGCATGACGTAAAGTGAAAGGGCAGATTATAGATAATTGCCTTCTCCAGCCAGGGTGATGGTACTATCCGTGATCAGCCGGAGGGCAACCTATAGGGTCTTGCTTCACCCGCATCGGGAGGATAGTTGACCCAAAAGGGAAAGAATCCGAGCCGGCTCCCCTCACTGTTATGCACCGAAGATCCGTTCCAGCATCCGCACCGTGATCAGGTATGTCGGCCGTACGCCGTCTGCGCCCAGACTCCCGCTCGCCAGGGTATGCCCCGTCAACAGGGGGTTGTCGCTGGCGTAGTAAGCGTAGCGTGTTTTCAGGTCCGGGTTGACTGATTTTCGGATGTGGGTCGCCGCCTGAATCGCCTTTTGGTAGTGCGCGCCTTCCATCTCCAGCCCGGCAGCGCGCCAGCTGCTGGTGAGGAAGTAATCGAGGATGGGGATGTTTTGCAGGCTGGTGCCGAGTACCGTCACCATCGGCCCTTCGTAGACCCCCTGGCCCTCGCCCTCGAAGTCTGCGGCGCGGAGGTCGTTTTCGAAGGGGTAATTATCTGCCGTACCCTCGAAGATGTGCGCGTCGGGTACCATAATGTCGCCCTTTTGCCCGTCCAGGATGCCGGCTTTGCCCATGATGTTGATGCTCTCGACGGGCATAGCGTACACGCGGTCGGAGCCGGGGGCATGGTAGGGACGCAGCAGTTCGTCCATGCTTTCATAGGCCTGCTCGCCGAAAGCGTAGTCCATCACCAGGATGACGGGAGCCTTTGCGGGGTCCTTCAGCGGCTTAAAGTTCAGTTCGGGGGCGATTACCTTCGGGTCGAACTTGGCGGTGTCGAAAAGTTGTACGCCAAGATTGGTGCCGCTGCGGTCGGCGATCTCGATCATGCCCTGCTTGCGCGCCAGGTCGAACACCAGCGGGCGCAGGTGCTTATGTTCGGCCTGACTCAGGGCGCGGGCAAACCCAAAGAGCCCCTTGTGTTTGTTCAGTTTAGCGCCCAGCGCGGAGCTGCCGAAGAGGCTGTTGGCTACGCTGTGCAGGTTGGCGCTGATGATGTGGATCGGTCGTTCGATCAGTTGGTGATCCAGCAGTACGGCCTTGATGTTAAGCGCCCACTGCTCGCCGAAGTAATGGTGGCCGGTGTTCTCGCGCAGTGTGCTGCTGAAGGTGATTTCGCGGTCTTCCTTCTTGTCTTCCTCCAGCTTGGCGAGGCGGCCGAGCCAGTAAGTGATGTGGAACAGGGAGTTCACGTCGTCTACCGCCGCGAAGCGCTTGCAGGCGGCCACCACCTCGTCGTAGGTGCGGCCCAGCAGGGTGCTCAGGTAAGTGTAGGCGGTTTCCAGTTTGAAGTCCTGCCCGGTCTGCTCCTTTATCACGATCTCTTCCAGCAGCGCCCATTCGCGCTTGGCGCGGCCCTTGCTGTCGAGGCTGTTCTGGTAGATCTTATTGGCCTCGGCATAGAGAAACGTCAGGTGGGTCAGTATGTCGTAAATATCGCTACGGCCCCGCGTCATCTCGATGTACATCTCGTCGTTGTCGATGCGGTAGGCGCTGCGGCGTCGGGCGCGGGCGACGATGGGGTCGAAGTGGCTGTTCTCGTAACCCTCGCGGGTGATCAGTTTGATGAAGCGGCACTCCTCGAGGCCTTTGGGCAGACGGTTAAAGACGTAATGCAGCCCGTTCAGTTCTACTTTTTCCTCGTCGGCGATGCTGCCGTAAATTTCGGGACGCAGGGCCATCAGGTTGTCCATCAGCGTCTTGCCGCTCATGCCACCGGGTTTATAGCTGCCCCGGATGAGGAGGTGCCGCATGGCGATGTAGAGGCGTTGAACGGCGGTACGGGATTCCTGGGCGCGGGTACGGTTTTGCATAGGCTGGTTCATTCTGGTCGTTGGGGGTAGACAACGGGAAGGAAGGTAAAGTTGCAGCGACAATTTTCTTTGGCGCGGCCGCGGGTGCAAAAATTTCAACACTTCGTCAACTTCGCCGCTAAAGCACCGGCGTTTTGTTCTGCGACATCAAGCACCGCGTCTACGCCCCGGTTTAGCGCTTCAAAAAATTTTTGACTTTCTGAATCCGAACGTTACGATAAATCCGTAGGTGAATGCAGACAAATAAGTTTTGAAGTTCCCAATTCATTAATCCCATCAAGTTACACCCCCGCCGGCATTACCGGTGGGGGTATTTTATTCGGGTTTGTTCTGGCATCAGAAAGGAAAATTTCCAAACTTCATTGACTTGGGTCTGACCACGCGACCGAAGTGTACATAACAAATTCTACGGATCGGTGCTCGTTGCCGTCTGAGACGTCTCCCCTTTTCCACGGTTAGAGATTACTCATAAACCTGATTTCAATGATGTTATTAGCCCGTTAGAGTAAAATATACCCCGGTGGGAAGGGGAGACGACTCATGAGTTGGCATTTACGGTTTCAAACAGTTTGGAGGCTATTTACAAGCTGCTCTCACCTCACCGGGGAGGGTTGAGATGGGGTTACCATTGCGTAGGCTGTCTTCTTGCCTGTTTCATTACTTGTAGGTAAACTTAACTTACCGAGAAGAGGGGCCTTGGATCTTGTTAAACACGCCGGTAGATCACCCGAATACTCTTCGTCCCAAGACAACATGGGGTACCGGTCAACACAACTAAACCCGCCACGAACGGCCAAAAAAGTACAATGAAAATTAGTTAGGCAGCCGATCGTAACGCCCCGATCCGGACAACAAAAATGGTAAATATTTTCGGCTTGCCGCGAACAAATAGCCACCGGCCTTCCGTACTATTATCGAAAGCGGTGCCAAGCGTCGCTTATTTTTTTGCATTAGTAAACCATAACAAATTATGAAAAAGTTATTCACAACCCTCACTCTGGCTCTGGCCATTAGTGCTCCATCTTTCGCTCAACAACCGGTGACCAATAGGGCGCCCGACCGTGGTAATAATATCGAAGCCAACGCGGAAGACTTCGACAAAATCACCGATTCTAAAATATATGTGAATTCCCGCGGCCAGGCCATCAGCGTACTCGGCCTGGACGAAGAGCAAACCAAGGATTTCACACCGATCTTTCTCGACTACACCCGCTCCAAGGATGCGCTCGCCGAGCGGCGTACGAATCTTGTCCGTGAGTACCGCGAAGAGATGGCCGAGGATGATACGGCCAAAGACGAGGAAAACGAAACCGCTGACTTTATTGAGAACTATTGGGAGATCGACATCGCCTACATGGAGATGAAGAAAGACTTCTTCGACCGCCTCGAAGATGTCATCACGGCCCGTAAGGCCCTTGATTTCTTCGCGATGGAAGACATGTTCAATGCCCGTGCCAACCGTGCCGTCGTAATGGAAATGTTACCGACGTACGAGATTTTAGTACCGGTATCCATCTCTTATCAGAATGAGTTAGATGACTACCACAACTGGAATCGTGTCAATATCGACGGTAAAGTAGGTGTAGACCATAATTTCACTTATGACGGTCTGAATCAACTGCTCACCGCCGCCGAGAAGATGGTCATGACGGAAAACGTCAACGTCAATAATTTTTCCGCCCGCAAGGATGCCATCCTGATGAAGGCCGAAAAGCTTAAAAAGGATTGGACCAGCCTCAACCATGCCGATCACGCTCGTGCCGCTTTCATCGAAACCTCCGCTTTGCTGACTGAAATCGCCAACGAAACAAAATTCAATTCCAACAGTACGAAGTTCGGTGAGTTGGATACAGTTGCACATAACATCAATCCCGACACTAAATTGACCGATCAGGCTGACACCATCTACCAATTTTTCAACACCGCCGAAACGGTCGTGAATGGTCTGGTGGAGAAAGCCAATAACATTAAATAACCGGATATTATTCGGGGTATCAAATCGCCCCTTAATATTTTGGTATACAAGCCCGCATCGGATTTATCCGTTGCGGGCTTTGTTGCGCTATGACCTGAAGATAACCGGCACGGATTTTTTGACTAAAGCCCGTTTCGTCAAAATCACCAGCGCACCATCTTGCTTGCCCCAAACAACATAAAAGCAGTAAAGGAACGCCGACATGATAAGACCCTGAACCGGTCAACTACTGAATCGACGTTCCCGCGGGTGTTTGCCAGAAATCGTTATTACCTTCGCTGCCGCTTGAGAACTACCGAACCGAAGAGACCGAATGAAGAAGCTTTCCATCATCATCCCCGCTTACAATGAGGAGCGCACCATCCACCTCATCCTGGACAAAGTGCGCGATGTAGCTCTCACCGGTGGGATCGAAAAGGAACTGATCATCATCAACGACTGCTCTTCGGACGATACGGAAGGGGCCATCAGCCGTTACCGTGCTGCTAACCCCGGCCTTAATATCCAGTACTTCGCGCACGAGTTCAACCAGGGCAAGGGGGCCGCTTTGCACACCGGCATCGGCCGCGCCACCGGCGAATACCTCATCATTCAGGACGCTGACCTGGAGTATGATCCCGAAGAATACAATGACCTCCTCAAACCCGTCCTTTCCGGATTTGCCGACGTCGTTTACGGCAGTCGTTTCATGGGCAGCAAGCCGCACCGCATTCTTTTTTTCTGGCACACCATCGGTAACAAATTTCTTACCACCCTCTCCAACGTGTTCACCAACCTGAACCTGACCGACATGGAGACCTGCTATAAACTGTTCCGTACCGACATCATTCAGGGCCTGCGGCTCACCGAGAAAAGGTTTGGCTTCGAGCCGGAAGTAACGGCCAAGATCAGCCGTATCAAAGACATTCGCATCTACGAGGTCGGCATCAGTTATTACGGCCGCACCTATGAGGAAGGGAAGAAAATCGGCTGGCGGGATGGATTTCGGGCAATCTTCTGTATCCTGAGGTTTGGCCTTGGTGCAAAATGATGTCCCCGGTTTCATCCGCTTTGAACGCGGAGCCCGTTCCGTTATTTATCCTCCCGGAAAGAGGGGCATTAACCGCACGAGAATTGCCGAAGTACAAAGCGCCCGGTCGTGCAACTGCACGACCGGGCGCCTTCGATAACAATCCTCTGAGTTTTTATTAATCAATAGAAAAAAGACTTTGGTCTATTTCGGTATTGACGGCTGCTTCGGTCACCTTCATTTCGATGGCCATAGGCATCATCCCCGACATCTTCATGCTGTACGGAAACTGTACGCCCTCGATGGCACGATAATCTCCAATATCGAAAGTGACGGTTTGCGGACCCTGCTTCTGAATCATCCGTACCTGCAGCATCGATTCTTTATCGAAGTAGTGCTGGGAAGTAGAATTACCCCGGTCTACGGAAAGCACGACGGCGGGCTTACCGGCCACCATCTCCGTTCCCTCGATGGTCACTTTGTCGAGCTGATCCTTCAACGCTACCACCGGAAAGAGTACGGCTTGGTCCTTCATGGCTGCCGCCATCTCCGCATTCTCCGGCATGGTCTGTCCCTGTTGCATCATTTTTGACTTGCCGTCGTTGTAGCGCTGGTCGCCCATCACCATGCCCATCATGATAGTCTGGCTGTTGAACTTTGTTCCGCCTTCCTTGACCATGGTCTGTACCAAAGTCTGACCCTGGATACTTGCTTCCATTTTCATCGAGAAGTTTTTGATATTATCGATTGCCGTCTGCCCGCCGATGGCGTCGATGTAGCCCATGATCACGTCTTTCGGGGACAGGTCGGTGGGGGCAGCCATGTCCTCCATGTTTACGGGGTCTCCGTTCACGTCGTAGTAATTTACCTTTCCGTTGGTGGCGAATTTGGTTAGTTTCTCGGCCACGCCCTTATCTCCCACCACGATGATGTGCGTGTTTTGCGGAGACATGGCGGCACGCGATACTTCCAACAGATCATTGGCGCTGCTGGCTTCCACCTTTTTCAGGTAATCGGGGTAGTAATCGCGATCCAGGTCATAGCGCAGGGTGTTCAAGGCGAAGCTGGCCACGCTGCGGGGACTTTCCATGGAACGCCCGAATGATCCGGTAAACTGGCTCTTGGCACCGGTCAGTTCTTTTTCCGTTACGGGTTCGGAACTAACTTTAGCAAGCTCCAGCATGAACTGCGTGATGGCCGAGTCGGTCACTTCGTTGCGCACGTCGGAGCGGGCGGTAAAACTTCCGGCCAGTTCGTCGGCGTCCAGTTCGGAACCGGCACCGTAGGTGTAGGCTTTATCTTCCCGTAAATTCTGGAACAGGCGGCTATTGAAACTGCCGCTACCCAGGATAAGATTCACGATTCCGCCGCGAATGGCTTCTTTCGTACCGGGCTTTACGTCCACCGGGTGGGAGATGAGCACATTTGACTGCACCGATCCGGGGCGGGGAACAAAATTGACGGTGACGCCGGAAGGGCGGGCGGGCATTTCGAAGTCGGGAACGGTTACGTCTTTCTGCTTCCAGTCGGAAAAAGCGTCTTTGGCCAGTTTCTCTGCTTCCGGGCGGGTGAGATCACCCACCATCACCAGGTAGCTGCGGTTGGGAACGAAGTAAGTGTCGTAGAAATTCTTCACTACGTCGAGCGTAACGTTTTTCAGGCTTGCTTCGGTCATCTGCTCGCCGTAGGGATGGTCTTTACCGTACACGACCGACTGGCGCACGCGGCTGGCAATGGCGGCGGGGTTTCCGAGTGTGCTCTGCAGGTTGGCTTCCAGTTCCGACTTCGCCTTCATGAATTCCGCCTCGGGAAATTTGGCGTCGAGTACTATCTCAGCCATCATGTTCAGAAAAGTCTCTTTGTGCTTACTGATGGTAGATCCGCTGGCACCATTGCCGCCGGTATTCAAGCTTGCGCCGATAAAATCGATGGCCTCGTCGATCTCTTCTTTATTCCTGGTGGAAGTGGCGCGACGCAGCATACTACCCATCATGTTCTGCGTCCCGGCGTACTTACCCTCCAGATGGGGCGGTACATCGACGAACAGCTGGTAACTTACCTGTGGTAGTTTATGGTTTTCAACCAGTACTACCTGAAGGCCATTGTCTAGTTTAAAATCCTGAAAATCTCCGATCTTGATCTCCGGGGCCGGTCCGGCCGCCGGTGCTCTTGACCGGAAGTCGTCCTTCATTGTTTCCGAAGCAGTCATCGGCTTGTCCGCCATTGTGCTGGTGGTCGCTTGCGGCGTAGAGCAGGCAGCGACCAGGAGTAGGGCCATCAGACCCAGTAAAATGCGTTGCATTATAGATTATTTTCGGCTCCGTGAGGAGCAATGATTTAGTATTGAGGTGTTCGAACCAGTTGCCGTTGCTTTTTTGGCGGATTGCTTTTGGGACTAACACGAAAGAAGGTTATACTACGTCAACCGGCCGGGGTACACCAACCCGGAATAGAATCGGATGGATGACCCGGCGATTGGACGCTGCAGACTAGCGACTTGCTTGTCCTGGAATCCAGTAAAGCGTCACGCGGTTATCGAGCGTAAAATACTTACCGGCCACCCGGCGTATATCTTCCCGGGTCACTTTACGGTAACGCTCGGTTTCCGTGTTGATCAGGTTGGCGTCGCCCTGGTACATTTCGTAGTTGGCTAAGCCTTCGGCGATCCGCGCCATGCTGGTATAGTTCGTCACCGCCTCGGCTTCTACCTGGTTGAGCAGTTTTTGAAACTCCCGTTCTGAGATCAGGTCGGTTTGCATCTTTTCCACTTCCGCGTTGAAGGCCATTTCCGCGGCTTTCACGTCGCCTCCCGGTTTCATGATGGCGAACGCGATGGCTAGTCCCGGATTTTGGGAAGTATTCGGGAAGGAGCCCGCCTGTACGGCCAGTTGCTTTTCGTCGACCAGTACTTTGTTCAGGCGGGAACTCTGTCCCTGGCTAAGAACCTGGTTCATCATGCTGATGGCGTAATAGTCCGGATGGCTGCGTTCGGGGGTACGATATCCCATAATCAATGCCGGTAGTGGAGCTTTACCGTCGTAAACGGTGTCGCGCACTTCGCCCCCCAGGGGAGGCTCTACCACGGTGATGCGGGGGGGCTCCGCTCCTTTGGGTATGTCGGTGAAATATTTGGCCACGAGTTTTCTCGCTTCCTCCAGGTCGATATCTCCCGCAATGGAAAGAATGGCGTTGTTAGGGACGTAATAGGTCTCATAAAAGCGCATATAATCGGCTTCCTGGGCGCCGTTCAGGTCGGCCATGTAACCAATGTTGGGGTCCTTGTACGGGTGCTTCTTAAAGCCGTGGCGAAACAGTTCGTACTGGAAACTTCCGTAGGGTTGGTTATCCATACGGTTGCGTCGTTCTTCCTTCACTACTTCGCGCTGGGTTTCCACGCCGTCCTGGTCTACCACAGCGTGCAGAAGACGTTCGCTTTCCAGCCAGAGACCAAGTTCCAGTTGGTTACTGGGCAGGATCTCGTAGTAGTATGTGCGGTCCTGGGTGGTATTGGCGTTAAGTACCCCGCCGGCGTTCTCGACGTACTTGGCAAATTCGCCGCGGGGAATGTTCTCGGTCCCTTCGAAAAGCAGGTGCTCGAAAAAGTGAGCAAAGCCGGTACGTCCCTCGAATGAGTCTTTACCGCCGACTTCGTACATGACGGAGACGGTGACGATGGGAGCGGTGGCGTCCTGGTGCAGAATCACTTTCAGCCCGTTGTCGAGGGTATATTTGGTGAAATCGATGTTGGTCTGAGCGCCCAGGCCCAAAGTGGCCAGGCACAGGGTCAGTAGGGTGATTCCTCTTAGAATGATCATGTTGAATTGGTTTTTACTGGTGTGAACGGGAATTGACGAACGGGCAAATAAAAATTATTAGACGAACGGCCGCGTTTAGCTGAAACCCGATTTTCAAGGATTCGTTTGGCAACGGCTAGTATTTTCGTCGAACGACCGCACTTTATCTGCGTAATCGATCCGGGGTCAGACGAAGGCGCGGCCGCGGGTTCCAGGGTATGGTTCCTTCGGTGGATACGGGTGACCGGCTCCGGAGACATTGCCTTTCAAATCTTTTACCCGGCACCTGCGGCCCCGCCCAAAAAAAACTGCTCCCGACCATTCATGGCTCCCTTTAATCCGGGCAAAAAGAAAAATCCCCACAACGCCGGGAAGCGGGTGCGGGGATCGTTACAAATTAAAAAAAGGGCGGGTGTTTATTTCAAAAGTTTTTCAGGGTGTAAAGTGGGTTTAAAAAAAATGTAAGGGTCTCAAATGAATACTTCGGTGTTAATCAAGGAGGAGGTGTAAATAACTTTGAATAAAAAATGGGTAAAGGCTAAAATCTGTTTCTATGATGAAGTTATACTCAAAAAATGTGTGAAATCAGGGTGTGTAAAATCTAAGGGTGTTTATTTCTGGATCGCCAACGCCGGGGGGGTGATCCCTATTGCTGACGATGACAAAGTTATGCACTGGAACCATGAGATGAAAGCAAACACGCTTTCGCTGCCGATGGGAATAGCGCGAAACGGGGGATTCCTTAAAAAGTGTTAAAGAGAAGTTCGATGAGGCTTTTCCACCAAGAAACGGACACGCTCAGATGACAATTTCATCTCTGAACGTTCGATTTAGCGAACAATATGTCGGTTAGAAACACCTTAACGTTTTGCCAAGGATTTGCCCGGAGAGCCGAACAAAATACCGGTGATCTCACCATCAAAATGAAAATCCTCCGTCAAAAAACGGCTGAATTAAACAACTGTTAAATAGAAAGACAGGGCTGTGTAGTGACACATACCGGCCTTTTGACGAGGGTTATTGAAAAAGTCACAATCCTGCCCATATAACTACAAAAAATCCCCACCCGATGGTTTGAAACCGGGTGGGGGTTGATGTGAAGAAAAAAATTCGCCATTAGACGGTCGGCTCAGACTTTGGCCTGCTCATGGAAAATACTGTCCGCAAAAGCCTTTGGCGTCATACCAGTCACATCCCTGAAGACTTTATAGAAGGTACTTTTGTTTTTAAAGCCACAGCGCTGGGCGATGCCATAGAAAGTATGCCGCCGGAAGTCGCCCTCCCGGATGTACCCGATTATTTCCTCGATGCGGTATGCATTGATGAAGGTGAGGAAATTAGTGCCGCCGTGATGGTTAATGACCTGGCTGAGGTACTTTGTGTTGGTATCGAGGTGGGTGGAAAGCTTGCGCAAGGTGAGGTCGGCGTTGAGGTAAAGCTTTTCTTCGGTCATGCACAACTTGATACGTTTGAAGAGCTCAACTTCGCCGAGACCGCGCAAACTGCTGGTACGGTACCGGTTTTTGAGGTTGAGCAGCGAGATCCGGTCTTCGTTAACTACCCGGTCGCCATCCACTTCAAAGGCCAGAAAGTTGACCAACGTTTTAGCATCATCGTAGATGGGATGGATCACCAGTTTACACAGGTAAGATTCCCCGTTCTTGCGGTAATTAGTAATCGTTTCCTTAAAGGGCTCCTCGCGGGCAAGGCCCTGCCGGATACGATCGATCGCGTCGGGCTCGGTCTTGGGGCCCTGAAGGATCTGGCCGGGGCTACGGCCAATCACTTCAGTCAGTCCATATCCGGTAATGGATTCGAAGTCGTTGTTGACCCAAAGGATCCGCCTGCTGGCGTCGGTTAAAATTACAGCTATTTGATTCATGTATTGTATAGGTATAACAGCTTGAGAGGATGACATCGTGGCAAAAGCAAAATCGGTATGAAAACAAGCTGTTGAAAAAGGAGAAATACCTCGCTTCTTAAAGATAGGGGGAGAAGGGGAATATAAACCTGATAATCAGTTATTTATCAGAATTAATACGAGAATCAGCCATAAAACTTTAAAAAACTACTCCGTACGCGACCACAGTGCTACATTCGCAAACGGATTCGTATAATTATAACGCCTCAGAGTGTGAAAAGGTGCATTTTTAAATTTATCCTTTAAAATGAACAGTATCCTTGCTTTTTACGAAAGTGTCGTAGTCTACGGATCAGCAAACGGCGGGGCGGCGGATACGGGGGCCACGCGGGGGGCGGGAAAGCGGACCTACTGTTTGCTGGAAGTAGCTAAAACGTTGGCCGAAGGAGCAAGAGTCTGGATTAAACTTCCCCTTCACGCCAAGCCGGAATCAGTACTCAAAGAACTCGGAATGATCCGTATCATCGTCTCTGAGAAAACGGAAACCCAGTATGAAAAAACAGAAAACAATAAGAAAGCAGGTGAAATCGGACAGCCCTTCTTCGGAGCCTACTCATTTGCGGAAACGGTTGGTCTGTGGCTGAAAAGTGGTCGGGAACCGGCCGCGGCGCTGCTCAATCCATTCATTTCCACCGAAGGTTTCCTGTTTACCCCCGCCGAGTACATCGACCTGCGGGAGCGGCTTCAACTGGCCATGCGGAGGTATGAACGGTTGCCGGAAGTATCCCGCGGGTTGGAAGACCTCAACACGGGGTTCTTTCGCCACCGCAGCCTGGAGGAAAGCCGCGAATTCATCGAATCTCATCTGGCGGAGTACCTGGTGCGGGGCGACGCGCTGCACCGGGAGTACCTCCTCGCCATTCATCGTCATGCCCGGGTGGAGATCATTTCCCGCCGGGCGGAAATCAACCGGGCGGGACGGGAACTCGCCTCCCTGAAAGAAAAACTGGCTGCCGCGAATAAATTGTCCGGACGCCACCGTCGAAAGACCATTCAGCAGATGGTGAAAGACCTGAACCATTACCGGAAAGAAAACGGTACGGACCACGAACGGCTTCCGGCGGAGAAACTGGACGCCATCTCGGACGCCCTCGCCGGGCAGGTAAACCTGCTGGAGGAGAGCCGTAAGCACCTCACGCGCGAAATGCAGTCGGCGGGGCTTGCCCTCAGCCCCCTCACCGTAAACCCCCGCCACGGAAAACCCGAAACGCTGAAATCCCTGGAAACAGGTCTGCGGGATTTGATCGGTGCCGTGAATGAAGCCGGCCTCTACCAGCTGCCGATCGGCGGGGCGGAAGCGGCCACTACGCCCCGCCAGTTGCAGCAACTTGAAAATCTGCTCGACCGACTGCGCAACACCAGGCACCATTTGACGGAGTTCCCCCTTTTCTACGATCGTCGCCAATTCTGGTACGCCCAGCCCGCGCACCTGCGTCGGTTACTGGCCCCGTTGCTGGACCTGCCCACCGGAGAGTGGGAACATGCTTTTTCCAGCTGGTACTTCGAGCGCTGCCTCGAGCGGGAAGCGGAGCCTTACCGATACCGAACCGGAGTCAATACCCTCCGGCAGCGTTTCTCCGCCTGGGAAGCGGATGATCTGGCCACCGGCATCCCTGTCGCTACCTCTACCGACCGGATTCATTTTCTACGGGCAGCAGACCGATGGCCCTCCCAAAACCGTCCGGAAGACCTCCTGCTTGACCTGACCGGGCACAGTGATCCGCCACTCGACGTGAACTGCCGGTATCTGGGCGTGTCACCGCTCCAGGATAGTTCCGCCCGCCATTTAGCGGTAGCCGGGCGGCGCAATCCCGCCCTTCTTTTTACCCAGTTCTTTTTACCGCTTACGCCTCCCGATTGGACGACCCGCCGGGTTGAGGCCGCACCGGCGGGGACCCCCACGGATCAGGTGCTTATCCGATCCACCGGTAGTGCCTGGATGCAACTGACGGAATGGGCGGGCGAAAAATCGGCCGAACTCCACCTGTATTTTCCCGCCAAACTCTCCGCTCTGGAAACGACCTACCTGGCGGATAACTGGGAAGAGTTGATCCTGTCGGCCCCAACGATCAAATTCACTCATGGCTGGTCTCCCCACGACATCACGCAGGCCCTGCTGAGTGACGGCTTTAACGTGAAATTCTTGTGCGCTGCCTTGCTACGGGCCGGCGAAGCCTCCGAAACGGAACCCTATGACCCGGAAGCCTTGCTGGCCATCGGCAACGAGGTCCGCTTGCGGTGCGGAATCCCCGTTCCGTCGCCTCACCCCCTGGCCGAGGAGTTTAGTCGCCTGCTGAACGGGCGGTTACCGGACCACTTCATCGAAACCCACCGGCCCTGGCGTGATACCTTCCTGCCCTTGCTCGTCACGGCACCGGACGGTAAGAAAACAGTGCTGTTGCCCAACGGTCGGCTGCCCGGAGCCGCTGACGACTTAAGCGAAGCCCGGCGGCAGGGAGAGTTGGCGCGCGCCGGCTTCGGTCTCGTCGATCTGCCCGCCGATCTCCTCTGGGAAAATGTGGACGCCGTTCTCGCTGATGTCATCAATCAACTGGCTGCTGATTGATTGTGGTGCGCAGCGCGGAATTCAAGCTTAATAACGTTGCGCTCACCCTCACTGGCCTTCCGCTCGTCTGGCCTTCTCCACGTCCTTGCGGAATCCGGCGAAAAACTCCCGGAGAGTATCGAATTCCCGCCGCCAGCTCAGGCCCGTCCCCACCTGTAAGCGACGACCACCGGCAATGTCCGGCTCCAGCCGTTCGTAGCCCCTGATCTTCAGGGTCCGGGAGTCGTTTAGGACGTATTCCAGTACGAGGTTGTTGCCCACGAACGTACCGGTAGAGGAGGCACTGGCGCGCAGCACGTCGTTATTTACTACGTTCAGGTCAGCACGCAGACTGAAGCGGTCGGTGAAATCACGGCTGACGGTAAAGGCAAACGCCTGCCCCCGGGAATTGGCCGTTTCGCTGTTGATCTCGGTCGCGTTACGGTAGTTGTTGTACGCTACGTCAAAATCAAAGCGGGAGATAGCTGAGTTTTCCCCGAAAGCATTTTTTACCAGGTCGTTCAGTAGTAGACTGACGTAATTTGAAAGCCATTCACTCACCGTATTGACCACCACGTCGCTGATGCCGAGGGAGAGGTCCGACGGTAAGAACTGTCCGGCCACAATGAGGCCGAACACCTGGCGATTCAGTTCGTTCTGGTCCAGCAGCAGCAGGCGACGTTTGTTGTTGGCGTAGCTTTCAAGCTGGCCCGTCAGGTTGGGAAAGCCGATGTCGAAACTGATGTCCGGCTTGGTGAGAATACCGGAAAGTTGCAGCGATAGATCCACCTCGGTGGCCCGGCTGGCGTCGTCGCGCAGGCCGGTTCCCGTATCGGCAACCAGATATTCCTGGATAAAATTCAGAATGGGTGTCTGGAGGTTTTCGTAATCGGCGGAGATGTTGATCAGCGCCTCGAAGGGATCGCCCGACCAGGTGACGGTGCCCCCGGGACGGACGGAAAACTCTTTATTTATGATGTCGACAAAAGTGAACAGGTAGCTTCCTTTAGAAATGGCATAAGTACCGAACATCCGGAGCTCGCCGTCACGGGGAATCTCCAGGCGCAGGTTCCCGTTGCCCTGCCCGCGTAGAATATCACCTACTTCTTCGTCGAAAATGATCTCCCCGACGGCCTCGTCCGAAATAGAAAGTTCCATCTCGAGGCTGACGCCGGTAGGCTCGGACGCCGCTTCCGGATTGGTGTCGTCGACGTAAACGCCCCGATTAACGAAACGGACGTTATCGATCGGACCGGCTTCACTTCCATAATCGACGGGGATGGAAAGTTTGGAGTCGCGGCCCACGTTGGCCCGCACGTAAATGTCGGTCTGCCGGAAATTGCCCGTAAAGAAAACGGATCCGCTGCCGATGGCCGTTCCGTAAAAATTCGGGTTTTGCCCCGGGGCGAGGTCAAGGGCGAGAAAGCGATCGGTATTGATCTGGGCGTTGATCCCCAGATTCTTCAGGCGGTTATGCGTGATGCCCCCGCTTAGCCGGGCCTCGTTGCCGTAACGGTCGATCAGCCGGGTTCCGCTCACGTCGAACAGGCTGTTGGTGATGGCGACCCGGCTGCGGTTGTAGCGGTAGCGGGTTTGTAAATAATCGATGGTAAAGGCACCGCCCAGGGCATCGATATAGCCGCTGACGTCTAGTTTTTTACCCGGCCCCTTCACGTTCAGCCGGGCGGAAAAAGAGCCGGTAATATCGGATACCGACCCCCCGACCCAGTACCGCGCCAACTCCAGCGGGTAGCCGTTGATATCGACGTTGAGGTCGAGAAAGCCTTTCCGCTCCGGGGGTAAGGTAGCGTCTGCGGTCAGGTCGGCCAGATTGTACGTTGCCTCGGCGATGAGTTGCGCGGTGTCCCGGTTGAGGTTCATGAAGGCCGTCAGCTGCCCTTTGGGGCTGGGCGCGGAAGCATCAATGCGCAAATATCCATAGTCGTCACCGTTCATCAAAAAGGTATCCGAACGAATCTGTGCCCGAATACCTTCCTGGCGAAAAACGTCGGCGATGGATACGATGATGTCCACGTCCCCGCTGAAATCCAGCTGAGGGTAATTCCAGATGGAGTCGATCAGGGAGAGGTCCATGTTAATCAGGTCCAGATTCAGACCGTTCTCCCTGTAGTTGGTCAGTTTAATGCTGCGCCGGCCACTGCGCAGGGCAAAATTCTCCGTATTTATGTATTTCGGGCCGAATACGATGGAGTTGTTGCGGCGAATATTCCACCGTTGCTGAAATATTTCCAACTCCGACTCTTCAAACCGCAGCTCGAAGTTCATGCTGTCCGGCAGACTCAGCTCCCCGTCCAGGTTGATGCGCTCGAGCAAAATGTTGTCCTTGTCACCGCCGTAAGTCAGGCCAAAGTCGATCAGATCGTTGTCTACCAGACTCAACAGCGTGACGCGATTGAACAGTGGCCGACCTTTAATGATGGTGGAATCCACGGCAAAATCGAGTTCCCCCTCGTCGCGGTTACTGCTGGCGCTGAGGATAAAATCCGTCAGGTGGAAAACGTCGAAGTAAAGGTCCGGGGCAGTCATTTCCACCACCAGCGTATCGATGAACCCGTCGTAACTGCCGCGCAGGTCTACGCCCACCAGTGGTCCCAGTTGGGGGGCGATCAGCCGGTTGAGTCCCCGGGAATCGATGATGCGCAGGTCGAAACTGAAGCGGTTGGGGGCGGGCAAATTTCGGGGGTAAACGATATTGAGCCGTCTGGCCCATTTCGGATAGTGTTCCCAGAGGAAGCCGGTCAGGCTGCTCGTGACTTCATTGAGGTCGAAGCGGCCAATGAGTTCTCCACGGGCCACGTCGCTTTCCAGTTTAACTACCTTTTGCCCCTCCGCGTTGAAGTTGGAGTACGCCAGCAAACTGTCGATGGTGATCGTCACGGTGTCCACCTTTACCTGGAAACTGTCGAGTCCGACCCGACCTTCCATCTCACTGAAGTTAGTGCCGACGAGGTTCAGGTCGATCTTTCCGGCCAAAGCGATGGGTTTGCCGCTGAGGTTGAGTGCCATCAGGTCAAGTTCGCCCACCGAGGCATCGAAGTCGAAGGTGGGAATGGAGTCGCGGAAGTCTAGTTCTCCGAGGAAGTTGAGGTCAATGTTGTCGTCGGAAATGGCGAAGCTCCCGTTAAAGAAACGGTCTTCGAGCCGTCCGTCGATCAGGGCGTTCTCGTAGGTGTAGTCCCGAAAGGTAAAACTGCGGATGGTGGCGTCCAGGTCGGCCTTGGCGGTGTTGGCCACCAACCCGATCCCGTTGGCGATGGTACCGGTGAGACTTACCTTTCCGAACTCTTCGTTATCGAGCCAGGTGCCCAGGTCGAATTCATCGAGCGTGATGTTTCCCCGGTAAGTAGCCGGGCTGTTACGGGTAGCGGTCACCAGGGCCATGGCCACGGCGGTACGTCCGATGTCGGTACGCAAATCCCCCTTGGCGAAGAAATCGGTGAAGAAGCCATCGAACGAGCCGCTGAAGTTGAGGTTGCCGAGCCGGTTGAAATTTTCCGGAGGCGTGAAGTCGGGGATAAGCCGCCGCAGGGTATTCATATTGGTGGTCAGCCGGCGCAGGTCCAGGTTGAGGGCCTCCGAGCCGCGCTTGGCGATGTTGCGGGAGCTGAAACTGCCTTCCAGCTTAGTATAGCCATCGAGCGCCAAGGCTACGTCGCGCCCCCGCAGGTTGTTGACCCGGCCGCTGAAATTCCCCCCGATGTTGATCTTTTGCCGGCGGTTGTCGCGGAAGAAGGGGTTGAACCGCAGTTTACGGGCGAAGTAAAGAATATCGCGGATGGCCACGTCGGAGTTTTTGACCCGGATGTCCATCCGGACCCGCTCGTTAAAATCCGACCAGGCGCTCCACCCGCCGGGGAAAGTAAATTTCAGACTGTCGGACAGGGTACTTTCGGCCGTCACCAGTTTCAGGTTGTACAGCTGTAATTCGGTGGGGCTGATCCTGAGGTCCCGCACGCTGAGCCGGTCGAGTACGAAACCGGATTTTTCTTCCAGGCTGAGGTGGTTGAGCTGCCCGATGAACTCGCCATCGAAGAAATCGACCTCGGTCAGTTCAAGATCGATGTTACTGATGCCGAGGCGGGCGAAGTCCACGGCAGAGATGTCGGAGGAGGCGATGGAATCCTTCCGGAAATTGTCCAGCGCGTAGACGCCATCAATGATCTCGACGCTGTTGGCCAAAATTTGCAGGGAGGTCCGATTGGTGTCTACCAGTTCGTCGTCGAGCCTGACCATCAGGCTGTCGAAGGCGGAGGCGAGGGGGCTGGGGGGAATGCTCGTTTGTTTTACAACGGGATTCCGCAGTTCGGCGCTGGCGAGGCGAATGATCTTATTAGGCAGGTCGAGATCCTTGATCCGGGCGATGCCGGATTCCAGGCTGACGTCGAAGCGTTGCCCCCGCACGCTGTCGTTTTGGGTGAAGGTGACCCGTTGCAGGTCCAGCCGGTTCAGCTTCAGGTTGAAGGGCGTCGCCGATGGCTCGTCTTTCGGCGGAAAGAGCTGCTGCAGGGCGGTCTCAAGATTACTCTCCGCGTCGCCGAGGTCGCGGCGAATCTTGAAATTGGTATCGGCAATGAGGATCGACTCGATCACCAGCCCGTTCCACAGGTCGAAATCGGCGGCGAGGGTCTTGCCGTAGAGCAGGGTGTCTCCGTACTTGTCTTCAATGAAAAGCCCGTCAATGGTCATCTCGTCGAGCCAGGAGATGCGTACGTTGTCCACCGAAACGCGGGTTTGCAGCGTTTTTTCCATGCTGGCCGTCACGCGGTCGGCCAACCAGTTTTGCACCACGGGCAGTTGCAGCAACAGCACCACGGTAACGAGAAAAAGAATGATGCCCAGAAACCAGCGGCGCGCGCGTTGCCAGCCCCTGCCCCTGCGGGCGGGAAGGGGAGTAGCAGCCTTGTTTTCCTCTGGTTGGTTCATTCAGGAAGGGCGAAGATAAGTTGATAAGAAGACGTCGCGTTTATCTCAACGTCCGAAAAGGGGCGGGAGTTAATCGCCGAATACCTTTTAAGGCTTTTTTAGGGCGGGGCCGCAGGATGCAAAAAAGGTTTTGTGAAAAGCACGGATTTTCTGACAAGCTCTTCTTCCTCGCGCACGAGTCGTTTTTGTATATTGCCAGCTTCGTAAACCAACCTCCACCAGCGTGAAACCATCCCTAATCCCGGCTTTTAAAAACTTCCTTTGCACCCGCGTCCCCGCCCCGATTAAGCGCTGCGGAGTGCGGGTAATAAGGCGGGCCATCTATCTGCCGATGTTACTACTGGCATTTACCTCCGTCCTTTACGCCCAGACGAGCAACAGCGAGGAGAGCCGGCCCATCACCTATTACCTGCCCGACCTGGCCTACGACCCCGCCATCACCACCCCGGAGGAATTCCTCGGCTGGCAGATCGGAGACTGGCACATCAGCCACGACCTGCAGCAGGCATACGTGCGCCTGCTCGCTACCCAGAGCGACCGCATGGTGCTTGAGGAGATCGGCCGGAGCTACGAAGACCGGCCGCTGCTGAACCTGATCGTCACCAGCCCCGGCAACCACGCCAGACTGGAAGACCTGCGCGTAAAGCACGGGTTCTGGAACGAGCCGGGCAGCAACGTCAAAACCAGCGATCTGAAGGACGTGCCCGCCGTACTCTACCAGGGGTTCAGCATCCACGGCAACGAGCCGAGCGGAGGGAACGCCGCCGTGATGGTGGCTTACTACCTCGCCGCCGCGCCCTACGCCACGCTGGCCAAATTGCTAGACGGGAACGTCGTTCTATTCGACCCCTGCTACAATCCCGACGGCTTCAACCGCTTCGCCAGCTGGGCCAACAGTCACAAAAACAAGGCCATGACCGCCGACGGCAACGACCGGGAATACAACGAAGCCTACCCGCGCGGACGTACCAACCACTACTGGTTTGACCTCAACCGCGACTGGCTCCCCGTGCAGCACCCCGAAAGCCGCGCCCGCATCCGGCAGTTCCACGAATGGCAGCCCAACGTACTGACCGATCACCACGAGATGGGCAAGGACGCCACTTTCTTCTTCATGCCCGGCGAACCCACCCGCATCCACCCCATGACCCCTCAGGTGAACCAGGACCTGACGGCTGAAATCGGTAAATTTCACGCCGCGGCCCTCGACGAGATCGGCTCCCTTTACTACTCCGGCGAAGGCTACGATGACTTCTACTACGGGAAGGGCTCAACCTATCCGGACATCAACGGCTGCGTCGGCATCCTCTTCGAGCAGGCCAGCTCGCGCGGGCACCTACAGGAAACCGAAAACGGCCTGCTGAGCTTCCCCTTCACCGTCCGCAACCAGGTGGCCACCGCGCTGAGCACTCATAAAGCCTTTGCCGAACTGCGCGACGACCTGCTGACTTACCAGCGGGAATTTAACCACGAGGGGGTTTCCGACGCCGGATACGTAGTGGACGTCGACGGCGATCAGGGCCGTGCCCGCGAACTGATGGAATTGATGCGCCGCCACGCCGTAAACGTGAAGCAGGACGGCGACGGTGAACCCTCGCGCTACTTCGTCCGCGAAACACCTTTTTCCAAAGCCGTCTTCGAGCCCATCCTCGAATTTGACGACAGCCTGTTTTATGACGTCTCCACCTTCGTTCTGCCCTACGCCTTCAACCTGCCGGCCAAACGCGCGGCCCGAATGCCCGCCGGCGGCGACTGGATGCCCTTCGGCGGTACCGGCCCCGCAGATGTTGCTCCCACCCGGCGAGCCGACTACGCCTACCTGCTCGGACCCGACGATTACTACTCCCCTAAAGCGATCTACCAACTCCTTGCCGCGGGGGTAAATGCGAAGGTGAGCGATAAAGCCTTTACCATCGGTGGCAAGATTTTCGCCCCGGGTACCGTCATGGTCCCGGTGGAGAACAACCAGACGCTTGGCGGAGACGAGTTGCTGAGTTTACTGGACGACGTACGGAAAGACACCGGCTTACGGTTCACCGCCGTCAACACCGGTAGCCCGGAACAGGGGCTGATGCTCGGTAGCCGCTCGGCTTGGAAACCCCTCCGCAAACCCGAGATCGCCATCCTCGTGGAAGGGGGTACCAGCAGCCTCGAAGTCGCCGACGCCTGGCACCTGCTCGACCAGCGCTTCGGCATCCCGGTCACCAAGCTGCCGCTTGACCGCGTCGGCCGCGTCGATCTGAGCCGCTACAACACCATCGTGATGGTAGACGGAAACTACGCCGACCTGGGGGAGGGCGGTAACGTGGCGATTAAAGAATGGATGAGTAGCGGCAACGTACTCATCACGCTCAAACGCGCCGCCCAGTGGGCGGTGGCCAACGATTTGTCAAACCTGAAAGTGCGTGGCCGGGAGGACGCCGATAAGGGCGATAAGGCCCGCCGACCGTACTCCCGCGCCAGTCGTGATCGGGGTGGTAAGGTACTCGGCGGCTCCATCTACCGGGCCCAGGGTGACCTGACGCACCCCCTGATGTTCGGGATGAAGCGCAACGACATTCCCGTTTTCAAGCGCGGAAATACATTATTCGAAATGCCCATAAACCTGTACGCCTCCCCCCTGGTGTTCCGGGCCAATTCCCTGATGAGCGGCTATTCCCCCCGTGGGTTCGAAAAGCAACTGGCCAACTCGGCCGGCATCGTGGTGAGCGGCTCGCGCGGCGGGCGTACCATCAGCTTTGCGGACAATCCCAACTTCCGGGCTTTCTGGTACGGTACCAACCGGCTGTTCATGAACGCCATCTTTTTCGGAGACGGGATTTCTGGTAGTGCGCTGGAGTAAGCGCTTTTTTGTGAACACCTTGCGCCTTGCTCCAGGAGGCGAGTTTGACCGGAATGACTTTATACATCACCTTAATACACTATTAAGAAAAGTATTTTTTTGGCTGCCACTGGCATGCCTCTGTTCCACTTACGCCCTGTCAGCCCAGAATGATGTATTGCTGGATCCGGTACCGGCGTTGCGTACGACGACATCCGCCACTTCGGTGACTCCTTACCGAACCGCGTTGCAAAGCGGGCCTCCGTGAAACCGAAGGCAAAGGGAATGATCGTGCGCAACGATCAGGCCGGGCTTAGCTACTACTCATTTGGTAACGGGACATTCTACGGGCAGTCGGGAAGCGGTTCTAAAATCGGGCAAGGTTTTCTGTTTGAACACTACTGGCTCGCCGACTGGACGGGCGATGGAAGTCCTGAATTACTGGTGCAGACCGAAGACGGTCAGCTCTTGTTGTATCCTTACGGCAGAAATACCTTCTACGGGCAGGGGGAACTTAAGAAACCGGGCGATGGCTGGAAGTTCACCCACGCTTTCGTGATGGACTGGACGGGAGACATGGTCGCCGATATGCTTATCCGCAACCATGAAGGAGAATTGTTGCTCTACGCCAGCGAGAACGGGGAGTTTCCACCCATCGGGAGAAAAGTAGGAGTAACCGGGGAACTGTCAGCGGCTATTGCGGGCTATTTTACCGGCAACGGATCACCCGATTTACTACTCCACAACGGAAACGGGGAAATGTTACTTTTCCCTTTTCGTAACGGCACCTTCGCTGGATACGGAGAAGGGATTAAGGTGGGGCATGGTTTTCGCTTCGAGCACGCTTTTGCCGAGGATTGGACGGGAGACGGCATTACGGACTTATTGGTAGATACTGAATAAGAGGAACTACTGTTGTTCCCCTTTCGGAACGGTACCTTTTACGGCAATGGTGGCGGCGAAAAGTTGGCCACGGATTTCGTTTCAAGAATGCCTTTGCGGCGAGGTGGATGAATAACGGAACACCGGACTTGCTCGTCCTTAAGGATAATGGGGATTTGTTAATGTATCCCTTTACCAAAGGCACCTTTTATGGAAATGACGGCGGTAAAAAGGTGGGCCACGGCTGGCGTTTCACAGATTTCTTTGTAGTGGAAACCACTCGTTAGTATCCGGAGCCTTTTTGCGGTGGGCAGTCAGGAGCTCCTTTATGGTCATCCGAATAGTAACCCCCGGTAGGCCTGAGAGGCGGGTTGGCCGTTCGGTAAGCTCGAAGTTTGCCGGCAATAAGTCATGTTCGGGGTTTGCCCGCGCATGCCTGAAATAATAGTGGAGCCTGCAAGAAGCCAGGGGCTATAAATACTGAGCCGTGCAAAATCCTAGCGGACCATCGCTGCACACCACGGTGGTTCGTGCGCGGAAATATTATTGAATTTTGCTATCTTTCGTACCATAGCTTTCGGAATCGGGTCCAGATTAGTCCGCGTAAAGCCGCAATAAGCCGACCATCCGTTGCCGAAACGACCTTAAGATATTCCCTCGAACCAAACAGCCATGATCATCACCGCTAACCGTTTCTACTTTCTCGCCGTTTTACTGGCCATCTGTTGCCCTTCCCTCATCGCCCAGACCGGCATCTCCGGCGTCATCAATCAATACAGCCCGGTTGCAGCCGTTGACCCGGCGGGCAGCTCCGTAACGGTTGCGGATCCCGGCCTTTTTGCGGTGGGCAGTCAGGTGCTGTTGATCCAGATGCAGGGAGCGGTCATTGAGGATGAAAATTCGGCGGCCTTCGGTGACGTAGTGGCTTACGGCGGGGCGGGAGGCTATGAACTCGGGGTAGTTTGTAAGGTGGACGGTAATATTATATCGCTGGAAAACGAGCTGGCCAATACGGACTACGACCCGGCGGGGGGGCTACAGTTGATCACCGTACCGGAATATCAGGATGCCCTGGTGGACGCCGAGCTTACCGGTCAGGCCTGGGACGGCGTCAGCGGCGGCGTACTCGCATTTTCGGTTGTCGATAACCTGATTGTCGCGGCTCCGGTCAATATGGACGGCAAGGGGTTCCGGGGGGGAGCGTTCGAAAACAACGCGTCCAACTGTAATTTCCTGATCCAGGTGAATGATTACTTCTACGCCGCTCCCCTCGACGGTGGTGGCCGCAAGGGCGAAAGCATCGCTCCCTACACGGTTGGCCGGGAATACGGCCGCGGGGCTCAGGCCGCTGGCGGGGGTGGGGGTAATGACCACAACAGCGGCGGCGGCGGCGGCGCAAACGCGGGAGCCGGGGGAGCCGGGGGTGAAAACATCAGTACCGCCTTCCTTAACTGCGACGGTAATTTCCCCGGGGTAGGCGGCAAGGCTCCGGCCCTGACGCCCAACCGCTTCTTCATGGGCAGCGGCGGTGGGGCCGGCGACGGCAACAATCTGCGGGGCACCAGCGGCGGCAACGGCGGCGGCATCGTCATTATCTTAGCCGAAGACCTGGCGATCGTCGGTAACCAGGTAACGATCAGCGCCAACGGCAGCGCCGCCGAAAATTCCATCGGCGGCGACGGCGGCGGCGGCGGCGGCGCAGGCGGCAGTATTTTTGTGTCCGCCGCAACGGTCAACGGCGTTCCCGTGCTGTCGGCAACGGGGGGCGACGGTGGCGACGTCGATAATGAAGACAACAATCGCTGTTTCGGTCCCGGTGGCGGCGGTGGCGGCGGCCTCATCCATACTGACTTCGAGGGATCCTTGCTGGTAGACGGCGGCGGCAGCGGAGAAAGTCTTAATTCTACCAATGTCGGATGTTCCGGCGCTAACGGTGCAGAGCCCGGGGAAGATGGCCTGGTGCGGAACGAAACAATTCCCGTCGGCGACCAACCTTCCGCCTGTCAGAGCCTGCCGGTAAGCTGGCGGACCATCGAGCTGTACCAGCATGCCAAGTCGAACCAACTGGAGTGGTCGGTCACCGATCAGGTCAACAATGCGTACTTCACCGTAGAGCGCAGCGCGGACGGAGCAGACTTCCTGGACTTGGTGCGCGTGCCAGCCACCGCCGCCAACGATTACACTTTCACGGATTTCGAGCCATTATCCGGTCACTCGTTCTACCGGGTACGGCAAAGAGATTTCGACGGTCGTGCTACCCTGTCCCCGACGGTGAGTGGCTACCGGACCCGATCGGACATCAGGCTATATCCGAACATGATCCGGGCCGGGGAGCCCGTCAAGCTGGAACTACCGGAAGCAGTAGCCGAAGGCGCAGTGAGCATCGATCTGATCGATCAGCACGGCAGAAGCGTTTGGCGAAAAACGGTGGATGCCGCCCAGCCCGTACCTCCCCTGGAAACGTTTGATCTGCCGGCCGGGGTGTACCTGGTCAGTCTGCGTTCGGAGCAGCTCGTCTGGACGGGTCGGCTGGTCGTACAGCGGTAAATCCCCCGCCAAATCAGCATGGTCCCCATTTCTTATCGTCCTGAACGAACGCCGGTAGCCGTGTCCGCTTTCTATCGGTATGACTCCGCGCGAAAAAGCCCTGCACGTCGATGAGATCCTGTCGGTTCATTATGGCCGGCCATTCATCCCTTCCAATTACCGCGACCCGTTAAGCGAGCTGGTGGGATCATTGCTCTCGCACCGCACGAAGAACGCCGTCACGCGGGCAGCCTACGCCCGGCTGCGGGAGTTGTTTCCGACCTGGGAGGAGGTCATTGCGGCACCAACCGATGAGGTGGAAGCCGCCATCGAGGCCGTCACGTTCCCGGAGGTGAAAGCTCCCCGTATACAACGCGCCCTGCAGACGGTGGCCGCGCGCAACGACGGTGAACTGAACCTGGACGGGCTGGCCGAAGTGAGCGTTGCCGATGCCCGCGCCTGGCTGGAGGAAATACCCGGCGTGGGGGCGAAAACGAGCGCGGCCGTACTCGTATTCAGTTACCTGCTCATGCCCGCGCTGGTGGTCGATACCCACCACCACCGCATGGCGCTGCGGCTGGGTCTGGTGCCCCCGAAAAGCAGTCTGAACAAGACGGCACGCATCCTGCAGGACTTCCTCCCCGACGACTGGGACGGACAGCGGGTGTACGACAGCCACCAGGGATTCATGCGCCACGGTCAGCGGATTTGTCACTGGCGGAAACCCGAATGCGGCAAATGTCTGGTGCGGGAGTGGTGCGATCATTCCGGGGCGGAATAGGCCATTTTGGCGCGGGCGCAGGTGCAAGCAATAGTTCTAAAGAGAAGTCCGTTAAGCGCGAGCAGCGTTCACCCGGTGGAGAAATGGTTGCTGTGCATCCCAACTGTTCCTTCAAACCTTACCTTACCTCCAGATGATCTCCGTGCTGGTGGGTGTCGGTAAGGTGTCTCAATTGGAGGACAACGTAGCGGCGCTATCCGGTCCGATATTTCCGGATGAATAATTGACCCTGATCCAAGCAACTCTGTGCTAAAGTCACGGATGGTAGCGCTAGCTGACAACGCATCGGATTAGGCCGGGTTGATACGACGGGCCAAAAGGCCGGGCATTATCTTCGCGCCGAATGAAACCCCAGACCATCATCATCGGAGGCGGTGCCGCTGGCTTTTTTGCCGCCATCCACCGCGCCGCCAACCACCCGAAAGAGGAGATCACCATCCTGGAACGCAATAAGGCGGTACTGGAAAAGGTCCGTATTTCCGGTGGCGGGCGCTGCAACGTAACCCACGGATGCTGGGATCCGCGCGAACTGTCGAAATTCTATCCGCGGGGAGGACGGGAACTGCTCGGCCCCTTCAACGCCTTTGCCTGTGGGGATACAATGGGGTGGTTCGGCGACCGGGGTGTAGAACTCAAGATCGAAGACGACGGGCGGGTGTTCCCGGTATCCGACTCGTCTCAGACGATCATCGACTGTCTCTGGGAAACGGCGAAGAGGAGTGGCGTGCGGGTGCTTACCAGGACCAGGGTGACGGAGATCCTTGCTCCTTCAACCGTTACTGAACCTGCGTCCGCGCCCGAAAAATGGACCGTCAGGGCCAGCGACCAGATTTTCCGCGCCGACAAACTGATCGTCACCAGCGGCAGCAACCCCGCCGTCTGGAACATGCTCGAAGCCCTTGGACACCAACTGGTGGCTCCGGTACCGAGCCTTTTCGCCTTCGATACCAAAGATACCCGTTTGCGCGACCTTTCGGGCATTAGTTTGCCTTGGGTAAGCCTCCACATCAGGGGGGATAAACTAAAGGCCGAAGGGCCACTGCTCATTACGCACCGGGGCCTGAGCGGGCCGGCCGTTTTGCGGCTCTCCGCCTGGGGTGCCCGCCAACTCGCGCCCCGGAAGTACAACTTCGAGCTGGCCGTGAACTGGCTGGCCATGCGTGCCGTCGACGTGAAAGAACGGCTCGACGAACTGAAGGTAGCAGAGGCCAAGCGCCAGATTGCCGCCCGCGCCTATTTTGATCTTTCCGTACGGCTCTGGAAGTCCCTCGTCAACGCTGCCGGTATCCCTCCCGACCAGCAATGGAGCCAACTCAGCAAACGTCAGCGCGCCACCCTCACCGAACAGCTGACCGACGCGCGCTTCCGCATCACCGGTAAATCGACCAATAAAGACGAATTCACCACGGCCGGTGGGGTGGATCTGAGGGAGGTGGACTTCCGTAATTTTCGTTCCAAACTGCACCCGACCCTTTACCTGGCGGGTGAGGTGCTGGACATCGATGCGATCACGGGAGGCTTCAACTTTCAGGCGGCGTGGACCGGGGGGTACCTGATCGGAAATGCGGTATAGCACGCAGGCCGGAACCGTGCCCCGACAAATCAATCGTTACCCGGGACGCCGGAAGCTCCGGCTGGTACGGCAAGCCGACGACCGGTAGAAGCCAGTAACAATGCTCCGGTCAATCGTACGCCTTTGTGCATTTTTGGATCAAATGGATGTAGCGATCGATTTGTTTGCGACACCATTTTTTGCCCCGCCGCTCAAACGGGAAACCACGACGATGGCCACCAGTCCGCTGAGCATTGCTACCGTCCGGAACGGAAAATCGGTAGGGTAGGTGAGATAGGCCGGGATGCCGAGCGTTGAATCGCCCCCGCCGAACCGCAGGAATGCCGCGAGCAAAAAGCCCGCAAGTGCTCCGTATCCGTTGGCCTTCGGATCGAACAGCGCACAGACGAGCGCCGGAAACAGGAGGCAGTACACGAAATCGGAACAAAGGAACCAGAGGGCGTAGACGCTACCGACGTTGAAGGCGATCAGGGTGGCGGCCACCCCCACGATCCAGATGCAGCGCTGAATCAGTTTAGCCAGTTTGGAATCGGGTAAGCCGGGGTCGACGAGCGGCTTGTAAACGTTCCAGATGCCCATGCTCGATGCGGAAAGCACGCTGCTGTCCACGCTCGACATCACGGCGGCGGCTACCGCCCCCAGCCCGATGACGGATACCCAGGGGCTGGTGAGGTAGCGGACCACCCACGGCAGGGTTGCGCTGGCTTCAGCGGGAGCACCGGCGGCGATCGTGGACCAGTCTACGGTGGCCGATACCATGCCGATAATGACCGGAGCGACGGCGGCCAGTAAGCAGATGACGCCGGCTACGATGCTGAGACGCACGGCCGTTTTCTCGTCGCGCGAAGAAAGGACCCGCTGAAAATATACCTGCCAGGGGATGCCGCCGAAGATCAGCAGCAGGGCGTAGTCCCACCAGGTCCAGTAGCTGTCGCCGAGGGCTTCCCGGCTGGGGAACGGACTGGCCGCCGCGCCGAATTTAGTCTGGTAAGCCGCCCAGGTGGCGCTGAGCCCGCCGGTATGTTCGAGCGCGAAGGGGACGATGATGGCGAGACCGATCAACAGGATACCCATCTGCACAACGTCCGTCATCGCTACGGCCCACAATCCCCCGAGTGCGGTGTAGGCGATGGCGATGGTGGCGGAGAGCAGAATGGAGGTTTCCAGGTCAATACCGAGCACGGTGGAAAAAGTGGCTCCGAGAGCGGTGAGGATGGCCGCCGTCCAGAAGAGTTCTCCGGTAAGGGCGGGCAGGAAAAGTACGGCGGTCATCCGCTTACCGTATTGTTCCTCCAGGGGGTCGAGCATGGTGTGGTAACGGCGACGGCGCATGGTGCGGGCGAAGAACAGGCCGCCGATGACGAGCGAGAGCGCGTAACCCCACGGCGCCTGCACCCACACCAGGCCTTGGGTAGCGGTGTACTCGGCCGTTCCGTTGATGAAGCCGCCGCCGACCCAGGTGGCGCTCATGGTGATCATGGCGATCCACATGGGGATGTCGCGGCCGGCGAGCATCATTCCCTCGGTGTTGCTGTCGCCGGCTTTAGTCTTTGCCGCTGCTTTTGCACCGACGTAATACACCACGGCGTAAAAGAAGGACATGCTGGCGAAGGCGGGCCAGTTGACGGGGTCGCCGCGGTGCCAGAGGTAAGCGGCGGCGGTGGTTAGCAAGGCTAGAAGAAAAAGCAGGGGTTTCATGTACGTAAACATAGTTTTTTCCGGTCGAACCCGGGGCGGGGGATGCAGCGCTGCGAGCGATAGGAAGCTGAGGCATGCCGCGCTTCCCGACCCGACACCGGCTTTAGCCGGTTAATATCCGTAGTTTGCCCTTCCACTAGCCTATTAACGATGCTTCAGAAAATTGCTGCCTGGTCAGTTCATTTATTTACCGCCTCCGGTTTGCTGGCCGGGTTTATGGGGCTGCTGGCGGCCATTGAGGGAGATTTCCGGACGTCGATGTTTTGGATGCTGGCCACGCTGGTCATCGACGGTATCGACGGTACCTTCGCCCGCATGGCCAGGGTAAAGGAGGTCCTCCCGCAGGTGGACGGTAAGACAATTGATTACGTCATCGACTTCTTCACCTACGCCATTCTGCCGGCCTACCTTTTTTTTATTGCCATCGACGCTCCCGTTTGGGCCCTGTACGCCGGTAGTTTCATGATGCTGCTTTCGGCGGCGATCTACTACGGGCTTTCGGAAATGGTCAGTAAAGACGGTCAGCACTTTATTGGTTTTCCGGTGCTGTGGAACATGGTGGTGTACGTGCTGATCTTCGTGACGCCGGGGCTTTCATGGCCGCTGGTGCTGCTGGCAGTGGCGGTGCTGGCCGTACTGCATTTCGTGCCGATTCTGGTGCCGTACCCGAGCCGGGGCGGACGATGGTGGATGGTCACGATCGGGATGGTGGTGGTGTTTTTGGTTGCGGCGGTGCTCAACGTTTGGGTATTTCCGGAGGTATCGGTGGTGGGGTACTGGGGGTGTTTGCTGAGCATCGGGTACCTGACTTTGGTGACGGTGCTGGATACTTTGGCGGCTTGGGACAGTGCGTGAAACGTTCTTCAAGTGTATTCTCGTAAGCATACGATTTGCGTGTATCTACACGTATTTTTTGGCGGGATCGCAGGTGCGGAGAACGGTTTAAGCGCATGGTTTACGGGTCTACTAATTTTCACCGGGATACAAAGCGTTGTGCACGTTGCCGCACCCGGGAATCTCTCCACGTTAGAGCAACAGGGTTTGAGGTACGCACCGCCACGCTTGTATTGAAGCCCGGCACACCAAGTCTTCTGAAACATATTCGCGCTACTTCACTATTTCGGTAATATTCTGTGTTCAGGATCAATACCCCGCTACCAGCGGTGGCATCATGTCCCTGAAGCCGGGTATCACATAACGACGACACGTTTAAGAACCGCTTTTCCACCGTCGGTCGTTCATCTCTAAAAACATAAAAATCCGCAATGACCCGGATGTCTTGATAACCTGTAACTTGGCGCTGTAACTGAAAACCGCCAACCGATGAAAGCTACCCTACTGAAACCCTACGCCAAGTTTGTTCGCCGCAACGTTGCGCTAATGGCCGCCCGCGCCGCCTCCGCCCAGGAAGATATCATGCGCGACCTGGTGCATACCGCCCGGAATTCCGCTTACGGCCGTGACCACGACTTTGCGGGAATTAATAGTTACGAAGATTTTAAGGCCCGCGTCCCCATCGGCGACTACGAGGACTTCCGGCCTTACGCCGATCGTATCCGCGACGGAGAGAGCGACGTCAGCTGGATCGGAAAGCCTAAGTACTTTGCAAAAACAAGTGGCACCACCAGCGGCGTGAAGTACATCCCTCTCACCCGCCAGAGCATCCCCAACCACTTTGGTACCGCCCGCAACGCCTTGTTCAATTACTTTGCCGAAACGGGTAAGGGGCGCTGGCTCAACGGTAAGATGATTTTCCTGAGCGGCAGCCCGGAAATGACGGATACCAACGGTATAATGACCGGTCGTCTCTCCGGCATCGTCAACCACCAGGTTCCCGCCTGGCTGCGCACGAACCAACTGCCGAGCTACGAAACGAACTGCATCGAAGACTGGGAAACCAAGCTCGAACGGATTGTTGATGAAACCATCGCCGCCGATATGCGCCTCATTTCCGGCATCCCTCCCTGGGTGCAGATGTACTACGAACGACTCTTACAACGCTCGGGCAAAAATACCATTCTAGAGCTTTTTCCTAACCTGGAAATGTTCGTTTACGGCGGCGTCAATTTCGAGCCCTACCGCCAAAGTTTAGAGCAGCTCGTGGGGGGGCGCCTCCCCAGCGTAGAGACCTACCCGTCAAGCGAAGGGTTTATCGCCTTTCAGGACTCGCAGATCGAAAACGGACTGTTGCTCAACGCCGACAGCGGCATTTTCTTCGAGTTCGTTCCCGCCGGGGAGATCTTCGACCAGAACCCCACCCGCCTGCAACTGAGTGAAGTGGAAACGGGCGTCAACTACGCCATCATTCTCAACACCAACGCCGGGCTCTGGGGGTATAATCTGGGGGATACGGTAGCGTTCGTTAGTGTAGAACCCTACCGCTTACTGGTGACCGGACGGATCAAACACTTCATCTCCGCTTTCGGGGAACACGTTATCGGCAAAGAGGTAGAACTCGCAATGCGGGAGGCCGCCGATAAACACTGCGTGCGGGTGACCGAATTTACCGTAGCCCCGCAGGTTTCCCCCACGGAAGGTGGTCTGCCTTACCACGAGTGGTTTGTAGAATTTGCCACCCCACCGGACAATGCGGCTGAATTCGCCAGGGACCTCAACGCGGCGATGGTAAAACAAAACATCTATTATAAAGACCTGATCAGCGGCGCAATACTTCGTTCCCTGGTTGTAAGAGCCACCAAACCGGACGCCTTTCGGGAATACATGAAGAGTCAGGGGAAACTGGGCGGACAGAATAAAGTTCCCCGTTTAAGTAACGACCGCAAAATTGCGGATTCACTCCACCGCAAAACCTGAGAGCAAACTGGTAATCATGGGCTTGTACAAAAAGAGAGAGCCGACCTTAAGGGCCGGCTCTCCAGAGAAACACTATGAACAACACAAAATAATTTATAACAAAACAAATTTGGAATTTATCTTGATAGAGCAAATATACGTAGTTTTAGTTAATAAGCCCGTTGCCATATGTCAACTAAGCTTATTTAAGCATGATTTTTTTCTTAATCCTGCTTAAAGAGTATTTGGTAATTCCAAGATAAGAAGCCAGGTGATGATCGGGAACCTGACTGACGATGGAAGGAAAATATTTCAATAAATGCAGGTAAGCATTTTTAGCTTCCAGGGTGAGAATGGCCCGGAAAAGTTTTGTTTGTTCCCTTAGCTTTTGCTGGGTCAGTCTCATAAAAACATGCTCCATTCCGCGGAAGTCTGAAGTTAGTCGGGAATAATTTTCTCGGGAAAAGACCAGAATTTCAGCTTTCGTCTCCATCTGGAAATAACCAAAGGCGGGCAAACTGTCATGGTAGCTTTCCGGCTCGGCAAAAAACTCTCCTTCTTTGATAAACATGGCGGTATTCTCGTCTCCTTTGTCGTCGATGTAATAATACCGAACGATGCCCGAAACCAAATACCCTAAAGCGGTATTGACTTCGCCCTCACGCAAAAACCACTCTCCCTTAGTGTAAATTCGCTTCTCTCCACGACCGACAATTTTAGGAATGTCGCTTTTTGCGAGATTGCCGAATTCCGAAAGTATTTCCTCTAGTGGTACAGGCATAGCGCTTAAGTTAAAGCCAAAATATGATTAATCGCTACAATTGAATGGGTTAAGCGCAAATTTAGGGTTTCAAAGTTGACTCATCGGGTTGTAACGGCAGACGGTCAAAAACTTTTTACGCATCCTGCGGCCGAGCCTTCAAATCTAACGGACAGTTAGTATTGTTGCTAACAGTTGAGCGTCCCCGTCAACGCAACGCGCAACAGCTGGTAACAATACAATTGCGGCGATCTTATATAGTTTAAAATTAACGCATGAAAACCCTCATTCTTGGAGCTACGCCCAACCCCAAACGCTACGCTTTTCTGGCCGCCAATAAGTTGGTGGGGCACGAGCACGAGATCGTCAACGTAGGCATCAAAAAAGGCGAAGTTGCCGGTGCGGAGATCCTGAACGGAATGCCGGAGGTGGAAGGTGTCGACACAGTTACCTTATACCTTGGCCCAAAAAAACAGGAACCGTACTACGACTGGCTGGTGGGCGATGTCCGGCCCCGGCGCATCATCTTCAACCCCGGTACCGAGAACGCCGAACTGGCGATGCGCGCCCGGGCCGCCGGTATCAAAACGGAGGTTGCCTGCACGCTGGTGTTGCTTTCCAGCGGGCAGTACGCTAAAGAATAGCCATCTTGCGAACAACGAATCCACAAATCAACGAACCCAATCACCAAATTCCTCCTCCGCCTGGCCGCCGTTGCCGCCTGTACCGGGCTCGGCCTGCGCGCCCTGCTGACCGAGCTTCCCCTGCGAGCGTTGCTATGGGACTCCTCCGCGTGGAAGCCCGTTGCGCAATTTCTAGGCTTTACCTGGACGAGGTGGGTGACGAGTCCCGCCGTTGATCAGGGGATCGAAAATACAAACGACATCCTGGGTTTTTTCCTGCTGACGGCGGGTCTGGCGGCGGCTGTTTTCGGTCTGTCCAACCGCCTTCAGCGATGGTTGCTTGGGGGAGCGTTTGCCATTTTGCTGTCCATTAACCTGCTGGTCTGGAAGGAACATTTCTGGCAAGTAGGGCAATTGCTCGAACTTTCAGTACTCACCGCTTCGCCCCTGGTTTACCTTTATTACGGTGCCGCGGGAGCGCAGCAACGTGCTTCGGCTTATCGGCTGATACGGTGGCTGATCGCGCTGACCTTTATCGGACACGGATTGTACGCCGTGGGTTTTCATGCCGTACCAGCCAACTTCGTACTGATGGTGCAAGCGGGGTTGGGCGTGGGGGAGGGGGTGGCCCGCGATCTCCTGCTGATGGTCGGGTTCCTGGACTTTATCGCGGCGGCGCTGCTGCTGCTGCCGTTCAGGGAAGCCCGCCGCGCCGCCCTGCTATGGATCATTCCCTGGGCGCTGCTGACCACCACCGCCCGGTTGTGGAGCTACGGCGGGCTGGTGAGTTCCACCACCTTGCTGACGCAGTGGGTGCCGGAGGTGGTGATACGCTTGCCACACGTTTTTTTACCGGTGGCGATTTGGGTGGGGCTGCGGCGGCCCTAAGTTTACCGCACGGGCACCTGATCTGAAGAACACGATCCATCGGGAATATTGTAGGCCGCTGAAGAGCCCCCGCCTTCGTCGTCAACCGAAAAAATCGGTAAAGACCAATTAGCCACCTATCTTACCCCGCCCGGACCGGCCTCGTTGCGCCGCACGCCGATTGTGAAGTTGATCTGAAAACCTGACTGCCGTGAGAAACATCCCGACCAAATCGACCTATGCGCTGTTATCGCTGCCGGCTACGGCTATGGGCTTTGCCCTGTGCGTACAAATTGCGGCGCTTAGCTGGATTCTGAATACCCAGTACGGGCTCAACCTGGAAGAAATCGGCAACGTCTGGCTGGCCGGACCGCTGGCCGGTATCCTTGGTCAGTTGATCGTCGGGGTGGTAAGCGACAATGTCTGGATCCTCGGCGGACGGCGGCGTCCTTTTATCGTAATTGGCGGAGCGCTGGCCGCGCTCATGATCTTTGCTCTTCCTTACTTTGGCGTTATTCAGCGGGCCATAGGCCTGGAGAGCATCGTCGGCGTTGCCCTCACCGTTGCCCTGCTGCTGGACCTGGCCATCAACGTCAGTTTCAATCCCGCACGCTCGATCATTGCGGACCTTACGCCCGCGGGGGCGGCGCGCACGAAGGGGTATACCTGGATGCAGACCATCTCCGGGGCTTTCGGCGTGGCCGCCTACCTGATCGGTTATTTCACCAACAACTACAACGTCATCTACACCGGGGTCGTTGTCGTTTTCATTTTCTCGGTGTTTCCGGCTTTCTTCATCAAGGAAGAGCGGGACCTGATGACGGCGGAGTCGCCCGACGGGATGGCTACGGCGGCAGATATTCACGAGGATATGGGCGACCTGGAAGCTCTGAAAAACGGGCAGTCCAAAACGACAGACTGGGGGGAATTCCTGAAGATCTGTCTGGCTCACGTCTTCACCTGGGTAGGCGTGCAAACGATGTTCATTTACACTTTCGGGTACATCAAGGAGGTGATCATGGGTTTCGAGACGGCCACCAAGCTTTCCGAAGGGCAGAACAACGAAATCGGGGCCAGCATCGGTCTGGCCTTTGCTATCCTGAATACCGTCGGCTTTTTGCTGCCGGCACTGGTGCTGGAGCCCGTCGCCCGCCGTATCGGCCGGGTGAAAACCCACGCCCTGGCCCTGGCGGTGAGTGCGCTGGGATACGGCCTGATCGTGGCGTACGGAAGCTCCTTACCGGTATTTTATTGCCTCATGGCGGTGGTTGGCGTGGGTTGGGCCGCCGTTGTCAGCCTGCCCTTCGCCATCATGTCGGAGGTGGTGGACGAACGCCGGATGGGACTCATGATGGGCCTTTTCAACCTGTCGGTGGTGTTGCCACAGATCGTGGCCTCGCGGCTGGGCGTCTACATCGAGCACTCGGCCGATAAGAGTTCCATTTTCTGGATATCAGCCGTCACGCTGGGGATCTCGGCGGTGCTGTGGCTGCTGGTGAAGGAGAATCACGAAAGCGGGAAAGTTTAAGCGTTTTCCGGGCGCGGCCGCAGGATGCAAAAATTGGTTTTTAGGAACGGTCCGTTCCGGTCAGACCCGGTAGCAGGACCAAAAATCATGATAACGCGGTACGCGTATTTTGGGCTTGGTCATTAGGGCGATTGTTTCCTGATGTCCGCTGCGTGTTCATTCGCGATTCCGCTCGGTATTGCCCCGCTTTTTCTTCGTTCGCAAGCTTTTACCGACCTTCGCCCCCGCAAAAATCGTTATTCACGGAATGTTAATGTCCGCTCTCATCATCGCCGTCGTCCTGCTCGTTGTAATGCTCGTCCTGGGCTACGTTCTGACCACCTACGTGCTCCCGTACACCATCCTGCAACCCGGCCTGAGAACCGGTGATGCCACCCCCGGGGAATACGGTCTGCCTTACGAGCACTTTCAGTTCCACGTCGGCGATTCCATCGATCTGGATGCCTTCTACGTACCCGCCGCCGGAGTGGCCCGCGTCAACTTCATCATGCTGCACGGCGTCGGCAGTTGCAAGGAGGTTTACCTGAGCAGCGTGGCGGAGTTGGTCGCGCTGGGCTACAACGTACTGCTGTGGGACCAACGCGCCCACGGTAAATCCGGCGGTAAATACCTTACCTACGGCTACTACGAAAAACACGACGTCAGCAAAGCCATCGACTGGCTCGAGGACAAGGCTCCGGGTCTGCCTACCGGCATCTACGGTAACTCCATGGGGGGGGCCGTAGCCCTGCAGTCTTTGGCGCATGACCCCCGTCTGCGTTTTGGCCTCATCGAAAGCACCTTCACCGACCTGCCGGCCGTGGCCAATGCCTACGGCCGTCGCATGAGTGGTTTGCCGTTGCCGGGCTGGCTGACGGATTATGTGCTCACCCGCGCCGGTAAGATCGCCGGCTTCGATCCCTTCTCCGTACGCCCGCTCGCCGCGGCGCGGAACATCACCCAGCCTGTCATGCACATCCACGGGGATGCCGACGCCAACATCGATGTTTCTCACGCCCACGCCCTGTTCGGGGCCCTCGCCTCTGAAGACAAACAACTCTACATCGTTGCCGGCGGAGACCATGCCGATCTGTGGGACGTCGGTGGTGAAGGATACCGGGAAGTCTGGTTCGGGTTCCTGCGGCGGGAGGACTTCAATAATCTCTCCGGATAAAACCCCGTTCACCCAGCGTGGGGGCACTGTTGATTAAACGACTTTCTTTGCATCCCGCGTCCGCGCCCCCGGTGCCGTCACGCCGGAAAACACCGCAAATATGACGATGGACGGAGTATCCCCCACAACGTCAATCCGTATCTTTGCAGCCCGGTAAAAACTCGGATTTATGTCAGATCATTCCCTCCGCCAGATATTCTCCCAGCGCATCCTTGTTCTCGACGGGGCCATGGGCTCCCTCATCCAGGGCTACGGACTGACCGAGCAGGACTACCGCACCGGCTACTTCGAGGACCACCCCAGCGACCTGAAGGGCAACCACGACCTGCTGGTACTGACCCGCCCGGACGTGATCCGGGAAATCCACGAAAAGTACCTGGAGGCCGGTGCCGACATGATCGAAACGAACACCTTCAGCGGTACCACCATTGCGCAGGAAGACTACGGTACGGAGCACATCGTATACGAAATGAACGTTGCCGCCGCCCGCGTCGCCCGCGAAGCCGCCGATAAGTACACGGCCCGGAACCCCGCCAAGCCCCGCTTCGTGGCCGGAGCGGTAGGGCCCACCAACCGTACGCTCAGCATCAGCCCCGACGTGAACGACCCCGGCTACCGGGCCATCACCTTCACCCAACTGGCCGACGCGTACTTCACCCAGATCAAAGGGCTGGCCGACGGCGGTTCCGACCTGATCCTGATCGAAACCATCTTCGATACGCTCAACGCCAAGGCAGCCCTCTTCGCCCTTGAGCGTGTTCGTCAGGAAACGGACCGCGAACTGCCCGTGATGATCTCCGGCACGATCACGGACGCCTCCGGCCGTACCCTGTCCGGTCAGACGGTGGAAGCTTTTTACTACTCCGTTGCTCATGCCGACCCGATCTGCATCGGTCTTAACTGCGCCCTCGGTGCCCAGGAGATGCGGACCCACCTCGCCGCGCTGAGCAAGGTGGCCGAGTGCAACGTTCACGCTTACCCCAACGCCGGCCTGCCCAACGAGATGGGAGAGTACGACCAGGACGCCGAGGAGATGCAGCAGTACATCCGCGACTTCGCCGCCAGCGGATTCGTGAACCTGATCGGTGGCTGTTGCGGTACTACGCCCGCCCACATCGGCGCGATGGCGAAGGCGATCAGCGGGATGAAAACCCGGGAGATCCCGACGCTGCCGCCGTACTCGAACTACGCCGGTCTGGAGCCGCTCGTAGTACGCCCGGAAACGAACTTCATCAACGTGGGGGAGCGTACGAACGTTACCGGGTCCAAGAAATTCAGCCGCCTCATCATGGGGGGGCATTATGACGAGGCGCTGGCCGTAGCGCTCCACCAGGTGGAAGGCGGCGCGCAGGTGATCGACGTGAATATGGACGAGGGGCTGCTCGACAGCAAAGAGGCGATGGTCACCTTTTTGAACCTGCTGATGGCCGAGCCCGACATCGCCAGGCTGCCGATCATGATCGACTCCTCGAAGTGGGATGTGATCGAAGCCGGCCTGCAGTGCGTACAGGGAAAGTGCATCGTCAACTCCATTTCGATGAAGGAGGGGGAGGAAGAGTTTCTGCGTCAGGCCAAACTCGTGAAAGCCTACGGAGCCGCCGCCATCGTGATGGCCTTCGACGAAACCGGTCAGGCCGATACCGAAGACCGCAAGGTGGAGATCTGTTCCCGCGCCTACAAAGTCCTCACCGAGCAGGCTAACTTCAAGCCGCAAGACATCATCTTCGACCCCAACATCTTCGCCGTGGCCACCGGCATCGAGGAGCACAACAACTACGGGGTGGACTTCATCAAGGCGACGCGCCGGATCAAGGCGGCCTGCCCGGGGGCGAAGATCAGCGGCGGGGTTTCCAACGTGAGCTTCAGTTTCCGGGGCAACAACGTCGTGCGGGAAGCGATGCACTCCGCCTTTTTGTACCACGCCATCGCGGCGGGGATGGATATGGGCATCGTCAATGCCGGTATGATCGAGGTGTACCAGGATATTCCGAAAGAACTCCTCGTGCACGTGGAAGACGTGATCCTCAACCGCCGCGCCGATGCCACCGAGCGGCTGACGGACCTGGCCGAAAGCCTGAAGAACGTCGGCGGCCGCTCGGTCGTGAAGGACCTCGCCTGGCGCGAATCCACCGTAGAGGAGCGGTTGAAGCACAGCCTGGTGCGCGGCATTACGGAGTTCATCACCGAAGATACCGAGCAGGCGCGGTTGAAGTACCCCCGCCCGCTGCACGTCATTGAAGGCCCACTGATGGACGGGATGAACGTGGTGGGAGACCTGTTCGGCTCGGGAAAGATGTTTTTGCCACAGGTGGTGAAATCGGCGCGGGTGATGAAGGCGGCGGTGGCCTATCTGAACCCTTTTATCGAGCAGGAGAAGGAAGAGATCATGGCCCGCCAGGCGGAGGAAGACGCTAAAGCGCTTGCTCAAGGCCGCGAAATCGAGGATCGAGGATCGAAGATCGAGAATCGGGAATCTTCCAGTCGTCAGTTCAAAGGCACTATACTGATGGCTACGGTGAAGGGCGACGTGCACGACATCGGTAAAAATATCGTCGGGGTGGTACTCGCCTGCAACAACTACGAGATCGTAGATATGGGCGTGATGGTGCCGGCCAATAAGATTCTTGACGAAGCTCAGCGCGTCAACGCCGACATCATCGGCCTGAGCGGGCTCATCACACCTTCGCTCGACGAGATGGTCAGCGTAGCCGCCGAGATGGAGCGCCGGGGGATGACGACGCCCCTGCTGATCGGTGGCGCCACGACCTCCAAAACCCACACTGCCCTGAAGGTGGAACCCGCCTATACGAAGGGCGCGACGATCCATGTGCTCGACGCGAGCCGGGCGGTGACCGTGGCCGGCAGTCTGCTGGACGGAGCGGCAGAAGACCGCAAGGCTTACCGCGACGGTATCACGGCCGAGTACGAACGCGTCCGCGTGCACCGGGCAAAGCAGAAGTCTGAAAAAGCCTTTCTACCGATCGCTAAAGCGCGGGAAAACGGGCTTAAACTGGACTGGGAGAATTACGTCCCACCCGTACCCAACTTCACGGGTACAAAGGTCTTCGCAGACTACGATCTTGCGGAACTGGTGGACTACATCGACTGGACGCCTTTCTTCAGTAGCTGGGCGCTGGCGGGTAAATTCCCTGATATTCTGACGGATCACGTCGTCGGGGAGGAAGCGACCACACTCTACAAGGAAGCTCGGGAAATGCTGGACCTGATGGTGAAGGAGAAGTGGATAAAGGCGAAGGGAGTAATCGGGTTTTGGCCCGCCGAAGCTAACGTTGCTACCGATACCATCAGGGTCTCCCGTGGATCCGCCCGGCCGACGAGTCACGCCGCGCAGGGGTCCCCCGACATGCTGGAGCTGTACCACATTCGTCAGCAAAGTAAGAAAGCCAAGGGGCGACCTAATCAGTCCTTAACCGATTACATTGCACCCGCGTCCGCGCAAAAGGAAGACCATATCGGAGCCTTTGCCGTCACGGCTGGTATCGGGATCGAGCCCCACGTAAAGCGGTACGAGGAAGCCGGAGACGATTACTCCGCCATCATGCTCAAAGCACTGGCGGACCGGCTGGCCGAAGCCTTCGCCGAACGGATGCATCAGCGCGTCCGGCGGGAGTTCTGGGGTTACGCGCCCGACGAGGCCGTGACCAACGACCAGCTGATCGCCGAGCAATACCGGGGTATTCGTCCCGCACCCGGCTACCCCGCCTGCCCCGAGCACACCGAAAAAAACAAGATATGGCAGTTGCTCGACGCGGAGGCGGCAACCGGAATAAAACTGACGGAAAGTATGGCGATGTACCCGGCCAGTTCTGTTTCGGGATGGTATTTATCCCATCCCGAGGCAAAGTATTTTACGGTACGGGGGCTCAAGCCAGACCAGGAAGCGGACTATGCGGCGCGGAAGGGGTGGAGCGAGCAAGAGAAGGACCGGTGGCTGGCCGCCATCCGGTAAGTGCCGGCCGCTCTCCGAGTGAAGGAAATTCCAAACCGGTATCGGAGCGTACGGTTTCTTCTGAGCCCTGGTAACCCGCGTCCCCGCCTGTTTGACTAGAGCTCAACAATGCGTAGTGCGGGGGGGGGGCTGGCGGAACGGAAACGGTTCGCGGAACAAACCGGGCTGGAGCCCGAAAGTTATTTGTGCCAGAGCGCCCAGGTATTGGGACGCTAATTATTTTTCTCTTCCTCTTCCTCCTGGTTCCGCAACTCCAGCGCATCCTCCCGCAGGCGTTGCAGGAAGGGGCTGGCGAAGATGAAGTCCTCCAGGGTATCGTTATCGCTTTCCAGCACCTGCGATTTGTCGCCCGTCCAGGCTACGTGACCGTTTTTCATCAGCAAAATGTTGTCGCCGATGCCCATCACGGAGTTCATGTCGTGGGTATTGATGACGGTAGTGATGTTGTTGCGGTTGGTAAGGTCGCAGATCAGTTCGTCGATCAGGATGGAGGTCTGGGGGTCGAGGCCGGAGTTGGGCTCGTCGCAAAACAGGTATTTGGGCTCCAGGACCATGGCGCGGGCGATGCCGACGCGCTTCTGCATGCCGCCCGACACCTCGGAGGGGTAGCGATCATTGATGCCTTCCATGTTGACCATCTCCAGGCACTCGTCTACCCGCAGTTGTTTATCCTTAAGGGATCGCCGGGTGAACATGTCCATCGGGAAGCGGATGTTCTCTCCGACGGTCATGGAGTCAAAAAGGGCGTTGCCCTGGAAGAGCATTCCGATCTGCATTCGAATTTTGCGCAGTTCTTTCTTGTCGAGTTGAAAGATGTTGGTGTCGCCGTAAAAAACCTCGCCGGAGTTGGGTTGGAACAGGCCGATCAGCAGTTTAAGCAGCACGGTCTTACCCGCGCCGGAGGCTCCGATGATGAGGTTGGGCTTACCGGCATAGAACTCCGTAGTGATCCCCTTGAGGACGTGGTTCTCCCCGAAAGATTTTTCGATGTCGACGGTACGGATCATGGCGGGGAGTTTTAGGTCAGCAGCAGAGCGATGATGAAATCGAAGAGCAAGATCAGTACGTTGGAAACCACCACGGCGCTGGTGCTGGCCTCCCCGAGTTCGATGCTGCCACCCTTCACGTAATAGCCGAAATAACAACTGATGGACGTGAGCAGGAAGGCAAAAACCAGTGCTTTAACGAACATGATGAAGACGTAGCGCGGTACGAAAAAGGTCCGCAGGCCCAGCACGTATTCCGTATGCGACAGCGTGCCAGGGATCACCGTAGCGACGTAGCCACCGATGATGGATACGAAGGCGGAAATGGCCACCAGCAGGGGAATGACGATCACCGCGGCGATGATCTTGGGCATGATGAGGTACGCGGCCGTATTAACGCCCATGATCTCCATGGCGTCGATGTGTTCTTTCTGGCGCATCCCGCCGATCTCGGCGGCCAGGTTGGAACCCACCTTGCCGGCCAGTACGAGGCAGGTGATCGTGGGCGCCATCTCGATGATGGTGATGTCGCGCACGATGTAGCCGATGTAGTATTTGGGGATGAAACTGTCGCCGAGCTGGTCGGCAAACTGCACGGCCGTCACCATGCCGATGAACATCGAAATGAGCAAAACGATGAATACGGAGCCGACCCCGATGGCGTCCATCTGCCGAATCGTCTCCTTATAGTACATCGAGAACCGCTCCGGTTTGGCCGTGGCGGACCAAAGCAGGAGCACGTAGCGGCCGAAGTTGTAGAGTAACGAGTTGATGAGCATGCGGGGCCGGGTGAAAAGTTTTGGCTGGTGGGGTAACGCTATCGGATGGGCTTAGGTTTGCGCGTCCTGAAATCCGATGGGGGCGAAGGTACAATTATCGGGCCTGATTTACGGCTTGTCCGCAAGACGTAACAGCACTCCGTTCAGCAGCCGCGACGTGAAGACGTCCGACCTGGTGGCCGGTATCGCCCAGATCCTGGGTACGCAGGAGTTCGACAGCCCCTACGACTACATCGCCGCCGACGTTAACCGCGACGGGGAGCACGACGTGCGCGACATCGTAACGAGCAGCCGGGCGATCCTGGGTCTGACCAACGGCTTTGCGGCCGGCAACTGGATCTTCGTCACGGCGGATGCCGACATCGACGTGAGCAACCCCTACGCGGCCACTTTCCCCGAAGTGTACAACGTGAACGACCTGAACGGCAGCGTGCGCGCCGCCGACTTCATCGCCATCATGATGGGTGACCTGGTAAGCAACAACGGCCGTAGCGCCCAGACGCTGAACGCCGATGACGCCAGCCTGGAGGCCGGCCAGACCCACACCGTGGTACTGGACGGAGCTCACCTGGCGGGATTCCAGGGCACGATCGAACTGGCCGCCGGCCTGGAGCTGGTCTCCGCCGACTACGCCGGTGAGGGCGGTCTGAACCTGAACCGCGCCGCCGAGGGCCTGATCGCCGCCGCGCTGCGCAGCGAGGCGAGCCTGACGCTGGAAGTACGCGCTACCGAGGCGGGTCTGCTGAGCGAGATGATCACCCTGAGCGATGCCATCACGGTACGTGAAGGTGTAGCGATGAACGGAATGAGCAACGCTCTGAACCTGGCCTTCACGGGTCTGGCACAGACGGTTGCCGACAACGCACTGTTCCAGAACACGCCTAACCCCGTGATGGAAGTGACGAACATCAGCTTCAAGCTGGCTACGGCCGGTACCGCCACACTGACGGTACAGGACGCCGCCGGCCGCCAGATCCTTACGCGCCAGATCGAGGCCAACGCCGGTATGAACCGCGTTGAGCTGATGAACATCGAGGCTACGGGTGTACTGACCTACACGCTGACGAGTGGCGACTTCACCGCTTCCAAGAAGATGGTGGTTGTCAAGTAACTGATGTTGTCGGCCCGAAAGCCGACAGAAAGGTATCGATCACTGGTCGATGCTACGTGGAAGCCCCGCTACTCGCAAGAGTGGTGGGGCTTTTGCGATTCAGTAAATCCTGGCTGTGAAAGTTCTTATGTTCTACAATATCACCACTACCGGAGACGGGGACCTGCTATTTTGGCTTTATAAGAAAGCATGATATTTTTACGATCCATAATAGTCCAAAGAATTGTCGTTTGCACTCGAGGTGGTGAACTCTTAAAGGGCAATGTCCCCGCTGCTCCGTAAGTTTACATCCAAGTATGAACCTCCCCCTCTTCCTCGCCCGTAACGTTGCTCGTGGTGGCACCAAGTCTGTTTCCCGAACCATCATCGGTATTGCGGTAGCCGCGGTGACCATATCAATGGCAACCATGGTTGTAGCCAGTGCTCTTGTTTCTGGCTTTAAATCGGAAATATCTACAAAGATATTTGGCTTTTGGGGTCACATACATATCACGGCCGATGCCGCAAATTATGGTATTCTTGATACGTACGAATACCCCATCTCGAATAAACAGGACTTTTATCCGAGTATGGATACAATCGGGCGGATCACCCTGACACCATTCGGAAGTTCCCTCGGCCTCGAAACCGGGGAAGATATACAAACTACTAAAGGCGGAATAAACCATATCCAGCAATTTATCGTGCTTCCGGGGGTCGTATCGGTTTACCGTAAGAACGAGCGTCTACCTACCCAGGAAGTATTAATACTAAAAGGCATTGCCGAGGATTATGATTGGGATAATTTCAGGCGTTATATCATAAAGGGCGACCCTTTAGTGGTGGATCCGGACAGTTCGAGCCGCGGTATCATCATCAGTAGCATAACGGCCAAGCGCTTAAGAGTAGATATAGGTGATCGAATAGACTTTGCTTTCATCGACCGGAATCTGCAGGAGCGACCGAGGGTATTCAAAATAAGCGGAATTTACAAGACAGGGCTAGAGGAGTACGACCGGCAGTTCGCCCTGGTGGACATCAAGCAGCCCCGGGCTTTGCTGGGATGGGATGACGATCAGATTGGTGGCTTCGAAGTAACCATTGATGACCTGAGTGATCTCGAAGTACTGACCGAGTATACACACTACGAACTGCTGCCTCAGAACCTTTACGGGGAAAGCATCCGCAGCAAGGTAAAAGAGTTATTTAATTGGCTGGATATTCAAGACTATAACGAAGCCATCATTCTAGTCCTGATGATCATCGTCGCAATTATAAATATGATGACCGCCCTGCTGATCCTTATCCTGGAGCGAACAAACATGATCGGTACGTTGAAGGCACTAGGACAAAGCAACTGGGGTATTCGGCAAATCTTTTTATACTACGCCGGATTTATCATTTTCGTCGGTCTGATACTTGGGAATATAATCGGTTTGGGACTTTGCTGGATTCAAAAAACGTTCGGGCTTTTACGTCTTGATGAGGAGTCGTACTATCTATCCATTGCGCCAATCAACGTCGATTGGCTGACTATAGCGGGGCTGAACCTGGGCACTTTTCTTATTACACTGGCTTTCTTGGTCGTGCCGTCTTATCTCGTAACCCGGATTGACCCGGTGAAGGCTATTCGCTTTAAATAGAAATCGATCCGGTATTAAAATAAAGGGCCGTTTAACCTAAACTGAACGAGAATAAGCAGGCCACTTTCTTTAAAAGATGGAAGAGATCGGCTTAAGGTCAAAATATTATCAACAGTCAGGGGTAAAGAAGGTACGGTTGTCGACGTCCGGTAAAGCTGGCGACCTGACGGGAGAATCTTTCCTGGATCTGGGCGGCGGTACTCCCGTTTTCGATCATCGTCCGCAGTTCGGGGCCGCCGGCAAGTAGGTCGAAGTGCCCCGGGCGGGTAAAAAATTTAATCCCTTTAGGTGCCAGGTCATGATATGCCCTTATAAGATGATCAAGATTTAACCCGTCGGAGCGCAGCGTTGTGATGGAGAGCTTACTTAGATCGACACCGCGGCATACTTTCCCCTTCAGTTTGGGGTTCATGCTCCCCGGACCGGGAGTAGGAGTAAAGCGAATGTCACCGTAGCCCAACTCAGGATGGCCGTAAAGCTGAAACTGTTTGAAGGTACCCCTACCGACGGAAAGCGCCGTTCCTTCGAAAAAACAGAGGCTGGGGTAAAGATATATGCTTTGCTGGTTGGGCAAGTTGGGGGAAGGGGCGACGGGAAGATCGTACGGCAGGTCGTGGCGATAGTTGTTCATTTGAACCACGGTAAGGTTCGTCTGAACCCCATTATTAAGCCAACCTTCTCCGTTGACCATGCGGGCAAATTCTCCCACCGTCATGCCGTGCACGACCGGGATGGGAGCGATGCCGATAAAACTTTCACTACCCGCTTGCAACACTGGGCCGGCGGTATAGTGTCCGTTAGGATTGGGACGGTCGAGAACAATGACCTCTTTTCCCTGCTCCGCGGCGGCCTCCATCACGTAAAAAAGGGTGGAGATGTAGGTATAGAAGCGTGCCCCGACGTCCTGAATATCAAAAACGATGGCGTCGATGTCGGCAAGATCGGCCAAGGAGGGCTTTTTATCCTTGCCGTAAAGCGATTTGATGGGTAGACCGGACCGAACGTCACGACCATCGGTAATAGTAGCCCCGGCATCACTTCCCCCCCGGAATCCGTGCTCGGGAGCGAAGATCTTCCGCAGGTCGAGCCCCAGGCTTTTCAGGCTGTCAACCAGGTGTACGTCCCCGATTGTGGAGGTATGGTTAACGACGAAAGCAAGTCGCTTTCCGCGGAGCAACGGCAGGTAGGTTGCCGTTTCAAAAGCTGCGGGACGACCCTGTTGCTCAACCACCGGAGCGGTGTCGACCTCCGTCTGCGCCCCCCTTACTTCTCCCTGCACCGGCGTCCGCGCCTGATTATTACCAGTCGACTTGCTACAATTTGAGGTAACTGCCAGCAAAAAACAAAAAATAATACTTACCTTGGCCATTGCATTATAATTATCAGAGCCCGGCCGTACCGAACCACTCAAAATGAAACAAAAGGAATATGCGATCATCGACGTGGAAACCACGGGCGGAAAAGCCAGCCGCTGCCGGATCACCGAGATCGGAATCGTGATCTTCGATGGGGAAAAGGTACTCGAAACTTACGAGACTTTGCTCAATCCCGAAACCTGGATTCCCGCCGGTATTACCGAATTAACGGGTATCACCATGGATATGGTCAAAGATGCACCGAAGTTTCACGAAGTCGCCGCCCGCATCGTCGAGCTAACGGAGAACCGCATCTTTGTAGCGCACAACAGCCGCTTTGACTATGATTTCGTAAAGGAAGAATTCCGACGGCTCGGCTACACCTTTACCCGGAAGCAACTCTGCACCGTTCGCCTGACCCGTAAAACCTATCCGGGCCTGCGTTCTTACAGCCTCGGAAACCTGGTGAAGCACTTCGGTATCCGGCTCGACAACCACCACCGCGCCCTGGCCGACGCTACGGCCACCACCGAACTGCTGAAATTCTGCTTTGCCGCCCCCAACTCCGCTGATGAGATTTCCACCCTGGTCAACCGGGGCATCAGCGCCACCAAGCTGCCCCATAACATGCAACTGGAGCAGATCATGGGCCTACCCGAGGAGTGTGGCGTGTATTATTTTCACGATGATATTGGCCGGGTGATCTACGTTGGGAAGAGTATCAACATTCGTAGCCGGGTTAGCCAGCACTTCAACGACCGCACCGGAAAAGGAAAACTGATTGCCCGCCAGGTTGCCGATATTACCTTTGAACTCACCGGTTCGGAACTGGTTGCCCTGTTGCACGAAAGCGAAGAGATCAAGCGCCTGCAGCCTAATATCAACCGGGCGCAGCGGCGGAATAAATTTGCCTACGCCATTATTTCTAGACTAAACAAAGAAGGATATCGCTGCTTCGACATCGTGAAGAATACCGCCCAGGTCCGTAAGGAGGAGGACGTGATCAGTGAGTTTCCAACCCTGAGCCGCGCTAAGGGACGGCTCAATTTTGTGCGCAAACACCTCGATCTCTGTGGTATCCTGACCAAGCAGAACAGCGGGAATATCTGCTTCTATTACCACCTCAAACAGTGCCGTGGAGCTTGCTGTGGCGAGGAAAATACGCTGGAGTATAACTCGAGGGCCGAAAAAGCCCGCCTTCACCTGCGCAACGTTTTTGATTACGACTTCCTGCTTTTCGACCGGGGAAGAAATCATGGAGAGGAGTCCGTCGTGCTCGTTCAGGAGGGGAAATACCGGGGCTTCACGTACGTGTCGAAGGAAGAAAGTTTGCGGGTGGAAGAAATCGTAGACCGGGTCAAATGGCTGGAATCTCATCCGGACACGGCCAGGATCATCCAGCGGTTCGTCTCCGAAAAGGGAGGGCGAATGGTAGACCTCGCCACCGGAAAACGCAAGAGCCTGGTGTAGCGGGAGCAAACCGCTTTTTATATTTGTTCCATGACTTTTCACCTACATTGAGAAAAGTTGGTGGGTGCGGGTAATTTCTAACCGCCCCCCACCCGTCTGCCTAAATTACCGGTCGGCGGAACACTAGGCGCGGGCGCGGGAGGTAAAGTAAGTGGTTTGAGATCAAGGCTAATTCACCGGTCTTTGTGTCTGCGGCTCATTTATGGCATCCACTGGAAGGAAATGGTTTTTCCGCTCCCGTGTACCAACAAAGCGCGGTTCCCGGTTCTGGTGTCGTGCCTCCGACGATGACCGTCTGTTTCCAGCAAACGAGCTGACCGGTGGTGGACGTTCTCTCCTGGCAAAACGGTTACCTTACCGTTGCCGCGCCGTTCTTTTCCGTCAAAACCATAGGTACTTAATTTCCGTTTCTTTAGAACGACGGTTGTTATCTTAAAAAACCAATGCCCGCCATGTTGAAACGCCTTTTCCTGTTCTCCGGCCTGATCTGCTGCTTGGTTTCCGGTCTGTGGGGACAGCAGTTTGCCCAGTACAGCATGCCCTGGCTGGATCCCGTCCAGTTCAATCCCGCTTATGCCGGACTGGACAACAGCCTGAGCATTACCGGCACTTACCGGACTCAATGGACGGGTCTGGACGGGCAGCCCATCGGCCAGCGGGTCAGTGCCCATCTGCCGGTTTATTATCTTAGTAGTGGTTTTGGCGTGGAGGTGGAACTGGACCAGATCGGTGCCCGTCAGCTAAACCGCTTCGGCGTCTCTTACAATTATCAGTTGGTACGGGGTGCCTCGGTATGGTCGCTGGGTGTTTCAGCGCGGATGATGCAGCTGGGGATGGATGGCGGATTGCTGCGAACGCCGAACGGCCAGTACGAAGACCTGAACACCATCATTCACAACGATGACCTGCTTCCGGCCGGCTCGGTAAACAACAGCTCCGTTGCGTTTGGTGCAGGGCTGTACTACCAGTCGGACAGGTTGGAAGGCGGACTTTCGGCGCGGAACCTGAATGAAGCCGTAATTGCTTTCCCCGGATTCGACTATACGCTTAAGCGGGAGTACCATGCGTTTTTTCAGGCCAGATTCGACGTGCTGCGCAACTGGGAGGTTTTTCCCATGGTGTATGCGGTAAGCGACGGCTTGCAGCATCAAACCACGGTTGGAGCCCGCGCGCGCTTCCGGGAAAATGTTTTCGGTGGAGCGGCCTACCGGGGATACAGCGGTACTACCTCCGATGCGGTGGTCCTGACGGGCGGGCTTAGCATTAACGACAAACTATCGGTGGCGTATGCTTACGATATCACGCTCTCCAATCTGCAAACAGTACAGAGCGGTAGTCACGAAATTACGCTCAAGTACAATTTGCGCAGGCGAATCGGGGCCGGTATCCCTCCTCCGGTCATTTATTATCCGCGTGCTAAAGAATGAACTTGAGTGTTAAAAGTCAAGTTATAGCCTAACGTTGATACTAGATGTGGTAGCATGCGCGTTTTCGTCGCATAGCATCCTGCGGGTCTGTTAAAAACTACCCATCTTTGGTGGAAAGTTGTTTAGCCAACCCACCAGGACTATCTTTGCAACGCTTTTGAAAACTAAGAGGAAAAACTCGGGTCTTTTAATGAAGAATTTTATATACATCCTCCTGGCCGCATCTTTAATGGCCCTCTCTTTATCCAGTTGTGGCTCCCGCGAATCCGGTGAGCTCGTTGGATCACTTGATCGCCCTGACTGGAAAGGCGTACAGCCTTACGGCATGATCTACGTACCCCCGGGTACCGCTCACGTCGGTAACAGCGACCAAGACATCTCCGGAACTTTTATCCAACGCCCCAAGGCCATCACTATCAATGGCTTTTTTATGGATGATACCGAGATCACCAACAACGAATACCGTCAATTTATCCACTGGGTTCGCGATTCCATCGCGCACGACATGATGGGTGACTTCAATGAGAACGGAAACATCGATTGGGAAATCGAACTTGACTACGCCGACGAGTCCCTGGCCGATCTTTGGCTGGAAGAAAGTTTTGCCGGCAAACGTCAGGTCAACACCAACCTTTATGAGTATACCTACCGGGAAGCCGACTGGGATGCCGCCGCGAGAGCTCGCCCCAACGGCCGCAGCGGTGAGGGTATGAACGCCTTCATCACCGATCAGTCGGTCAACATCTACCCCGATACACTGGTGTGGGTACGGGACTTTGCCTACAGCTACAACGAGCCCATGGCCCGTAGCTACTTTGCTCACCCCGCGTACGACGACTACCCGATCGTAGGCATCGACTGGCATATGGCCCGTGCTTTCAGCTATTGGCGTACCACCCTCTGGAATACTTACAACGAGACGCTGATTGAGGAATTCCGCCTCCCGACCGAATACGAATTCGAGTACGCAGCCCGTGGCGGCAAGGAGAATGCCCCTTATCCCTGGGGTGGACCTTACGTGCGTAACACCAAAGGGTGTCTGTTGGCCAACTTTAAGCCCGGACGTGGTAATTACCCCGATGACGGAGGTGCTTACACCGTTGCCGCCGATGCCTACTATCCCAACGATTACGGCCTGTACAACATGGCCGGTAACGTTGCGGAATGGACGATCACCCAGTTCAACGAGAACGCCGGTAGCTTCATACATGATTTTAACCCCGATATTCGCTACAACGCCAAAAAGGACGATCCCATCGCTCTTAAGCGCAAGGTGATTCGCGGTGGTAGCTGGAAAGATGTCAGCTTCTTCCTCCAGAATGGTACCCGTACTTACGAATACCAGGATACGACCAAGTCGTACGTTGGCTTCCGTAACGTAATGTCTTACACGGGGCGTTCCATCAACGATTTTTAAGATAGTGCTTTCCTCTAAAGATTCGGGTTAAAGCTGCCTTTTCATAACGACCGCTTCCAGTTAGTTACTGGAAGCGGTCGTTTACGTTCAGCAGCAATCTCCAGTGTTCTTACGAAAACTATAACCTATCTTACCATAACAATATGACCGCTCCTCAACGTTTTTATGGGGTAAAACAACCCAAATACTATGTTTAAGTACGTTTTTTCGCTTATGGTACCGCTGTGCCTCACCTTTTCCCTTACTGCCCAAAAAGCTTTTCCTACGCCTAAACTCGTTACGGTTGACAAACAGAGTGCTGCTTTGTCCGATTATGTTGGGCAGGGAAAACCGACCATAATCGCCATCTGGGCCACCTGGTGCCAGCCTTGCCATATGGAACTCGACCACATGAAAAGTTACCTGACCAAATGGGAGAAAGATTACGGAGCAAAGGTGCTTGCGATCAGCGTTGATAAACGGCATATGATTAACCGTATAAAACCACTCGTCAGTCGTAAAGGGTGGAAGTATGACATCCTGGTCGACACCGATGGTCAACTCCAAAACCGGCTTGGTTTTCGCAGCATCCCCCAGATGTACGTGCTGGATGGAAAAGGAATCATCATAAAAAAATTCACCGGTTACCAGCAGGGACGGGAAGCCGAAGTGGAAAAGCTGATAAAAAGGCTGGCCAAATAACGTAAGCGGGTTTTGTATGCCTCTGCCAGACTAGAAAGCCATAGCTTCGCTTTAAGACTTTTTTCCAAGAACGAAGCAAATTATACGAAAAGCGCCATGCCAGGGATCGATTCCCCGGCACGGCGCTTTTGCGGTAAGTACTGTAAACTACGGCACCGACTATACGTCTACCTCAAATGTGATCTTTACGTTGACGCGGAATTTATCCACCTTGCCGTCTTTAACGGTGGCGGACTGCTCGTTGATGTAAACGGAACGGATGTGGCGAACGGACTTTGAAGTGTTCTCCACGGCATTTTTGATGGCTTCTTCGTAGCTGTTGCTACTTTCACTGAGTACTTCAATGACTTTAAGAACCTTACCCATAACTTATATAATTTATGGACGGAGAATACCGCCCGGGTTTAATTTTGAAAAATGGCTACCAGCAACAGACCAGTACCCTTATTACTTTCAACTTCTATGCGTAGGTCGTAGTTCATCCCGAGGTCGGTTTTATGTCGTAAAATTGGTTTAGCGCCGGGTCCGATATCCTTTTCAACGATCCGGAGGGATCGATTGGCCAGATAGAGATCGATATTGGAAAGGGTGGAACTTCCCGCGGCGGCAAAATAAGTATGTCCTTCGCCGGGACGAATATTCCTGAGCGTTATCCCTTGGTCTTTACCTACGGAATACCCGAGCAGGCACCACTGACCAGGCCGGGAGAGCCATTCGGTGCCCTCAAAGTTACTGCGGTTCACGTTGGCTAGGCGAAAGAAATTCTGAGTGGTTTTTTCATATTCTTCGCGCAGGATGATTCTTCCGCCACCGCGGAGCAGGCTCAGGGCCACAAACTCTTCTACCCGGTCACTTCCCGCGAGGTGAAGCTGAATCTGATGTGCTCCCCCCTCCGTCGTTTTGAATTCCAGTATCGGGGTGCCGTCGGCATCATGGTCCTCAGCCAGGATGCGCCCGGTACCGTCGCGTAAGTACAGGTCTACGTCGGAGGCATCTCCGTTAGCGGTGGACGCGATGAAAACGTAACGGGTAGCAGGACGCAAGGTCAGGTTGAGGCTGATGGTGGCGCCGGCGTTGAGCCTTGCGGCGGCCATGGTCAGGCCCGGCCGCCACTCCACTTCCGAGAGGGCTACCATCAGGTTACCCTTTTCAAAGGCGGCATTGAGGCTGTTTCTTGGTCTGGTATCCTGCTGGGCGGTCACCCACGGGCTGCTGAATACAGCAAGGAAAAACAGTAACGGAAGGACGGACGGCATACGGAACGTAAGGTACGCCGAATCTGCGCTTAAAGATCGTCTTCCGCTGATTTTGCGGCGAAGGTGAGCCGATCCACGATCTCCGCGGCGGTACGGGATCCCGCTCCGCCATTGAGCGCCGCGAGGGTGAGTTGCGCCTGCGATGCGCGGCGAGCATTGGAAACGTCAAAAAGATGGAACAGCTGCTTACTCAACTCTCCGGCGCTACGTATACTGAAGGCACCGCCCCGGCGCATAGCCTCCGCCGCCTCGGGAAATTTTTGGTGATGCGGGCCAAATACGACGGGCAAACCGTAGGCCATGGGCTCCAGCGTATTGTGCAATCCGGTCTTGAACGCGCCACCGACGTAAGCCAGATCACCGTAACGGTACACCCGGCTGAGCACACCGATGGTGTCGAGAATCAGAACGCGGGCGGAGATCACCTCTTCCGTAGCAGCCGTACTGTAGCGGACGGCGGCAAAATCGTTCACCCAGCCGGAAATCTCTTTTTCATGAAGCTGGTGGGGGGCAAGTACCAGGCGGCAGGCGGCGGGCAACTCAGGGAATACTTTTTTCCAAAGATCAACGTCGGCCGGCCATACGGAACCGGCAATCACCACCGTCGCCGCCCCGCGGGTAAAGCCTTCCAGTTTTTCATCCTCGAAGGGTTGTTCGGCCAGTTGCAGGGTGCGGTCCATGCGGGGATCTCCGGTTACCACCACCTGGTCCTCCGGAACGTTCCCGGGGCCGGTGAGTAGGGCCAGATCCTTTTCGGTCTGAACGGCAATGGCGGTAAAGTACCCCAGCATTCGTCGCCACCAGTCTCCCCCGGAACGAAAAAATAACTGCCCCGGACGAAAACTGCCGGCAACCAGAAAAGTGGGAATACCGGCTCGGTTCAGGGCCCGCAGGTGAAAAAACCAGAACTCGTACTTTACGAAGATGGCAACATCCGGTCGGACGGCAGCGAGCCACCGTTCCGCGTTTCCGGGGCCATCCGGTGGCAGATAAGCCACCTGGTCGGCGGTCTCCGTATGCCGGCAACGCTCGTAGCCACTGGGGCTGAAAAACGTAAGCAGAACGCGCCAGTGGGGATGGGTGCGGCGCAGCGCTTCGAGCACGGGACGGCCCTGCTCGAATTCACCGAGGCTGGCGCAATGCATCCAGATCAGCCGGAAGCCCGCGGAATCTTTAGGGCGGGGACGCGGGTGCAAAGTGGGGTCTTTCAGAAGGGCTTTGTTCAGTGCTTTCAGGTCTTGCTTCTTCCTGCCGTCGACCCACTTCCTTGCCTGACCGACGCCGAACACGGCCGCCGCCCGTATGAGCAGATGGTACCCTCCGACGCCAAGTCGGTAAAGCAGCGTTTGAAGTTTTTCGGTGAGCGTAGTCAAAGGATATTGGCGGGTTGTGCTGGCAACGGAAAGTAGTGATAGGAGTCCTCGAAAAATATCCGAATACCGGTAACGATCGTTTCCTATTTATAAAAAATTTCCCGACCCTCCCCGAGATAAAAGGGAATGATGATGCCGGCTTTCAAGCCGGGGATGAGATCGGTGCGCCCGTCCTGCGAGGGGGGGAGCCCGGTGTCGTAATCAAGGTTTCGCAGATTGCGGGTAAAGCCCACCGTAAGTTCCGCGCCGAGGTAGAAGTTAAGAATTCCGTCGAGGGCGAGTTGCTGGTAACCGATGAACTGATGAATGGCAAACCCGCCAACCAGCCGGTCGTACCCCGGCAAAAAATCATCGTCGAGCTGCGGTACGCGCTGAACCGGATCCTTTTGATAGCGGATCTTGTGGAAGAGATAACCAAACGTGCTCTTCAGGTGGACACCTGCGCGCTTGTTGCGACCGACCTTAAGGGTGTACCCCAGCGTAGGGCCGATGAAGAACTGACGGTGGCGAAGCCGGATGCCGGCCGGATCGCGTTGCGTACCGATCAGAAAGCCCTGCCGGGTTCTCAGGCTCGCCAGGGGATCTTCCTTCACCTGGTCACCGAAGCCGAATTGGGCGCGCATTCCGATCTCGAGGTTAATTCCCCGCAACAGGTAGCTCGTGCCACCGTCGATCGACCACCCTCCGCCGAACCGGTCGGCAATGTCACCGGCGGTAGAAAAGGGGCCGTAGCCCAGGTACAGCATAATTGCCGGGTCTTCGTTGCGGGCACCGGCAAGGCCCTGAGCCGTCAGCTGATCGGCAGGGACCAGGCAAAGCAGCAGAAAGAGAACAACGAATCGGCTAAGGAAAGATCTTCGCATGCAGCAAAGGTAAGCCGTTGGGCCGGATCGGGTTTAGCCTTCGTCGGGAGGGATAAGTTCGCTGCCCGGCGTTTACGGCCGCGCTTCTCAAAACCGCTTTTTGCTCCCGCGTCCGCGCCCTGAAATATTTCTTGAGTTTTTTCGCCGCAAGAGTCAGCCCATCAGGCGCTCTTTCTGCAACTGGTACTCGGTTTGCGTCAGGATGCCGGCGTCGTGCAGCTCGCGCAGCCGCGTGATCTGCTCCAGGAGGTCCGGACCGGGAGGCGGCGCTTCGATGTCGGCCTCAACGCTTTTCTCTTTTTCCTTACGGGTCGGTGGTGCGTTGAAGTCTTCCAGAATCTCTTCCTCCACGCGGTCGGCCTCAACGGAAGTAAGCTCCACCAGGTTGAGACGCCGGTAATTGTTGGCGCGGAAGCTGCGGTACGCATCGTTTTTGCGCAGGGCGGCCAGGGCCGGGTGCTTCTCGATGCGCTCGGGTTTTGGCAGGCCGAAGGTGACCGAAAGCTCCAGGTGCCGCAACGCTTCGCCGTACTGTGCCAACTGGGCGTAAGAACAGGCCAGGTTGAAGTGGGTGCCGGGGTCGCTGATGTCACTATCCGCTGCTTCTACGAACGCTTCGATGGCCAGGTCGTAATCCCCCGTGCGGTAGTAACGGATGCCCTCCGCCTTCAGCGACTTGGTGTCGCGGGTGGAGTACCGGGCACCGTTGTCAACATCACGGTCCTCGATCAGGGATTCCTGGTCGTACTTGACTTGCCACTTTCTCTCCGGCGTGGCCCAGAAGACGATGGCGGTGATGATGGGGGCGATGACTATTCCGACCAGCACCGGAAGAAATATCTCTTCCGGAACGCCCAGATTCAGCAGCGCAATAGTCCCCAAAAAAGCCGCAAACTGCGCTGCCCCCCGGGCCCACTGCCCCAAATAGAAACGGTGGACTCCGAACATTCCGAGAAAGAAAGCAAAAAAGCCGGCGAGGTTCTTATTCAACATACGGGAAGCGGAAGTGAGTACTTAATAACGACACAAACGTTCAATTTCTACCCATAGATACGAACGATGGTTGAAAAGGATGGCCGCTCTTCCATTATTTTTCGACGTTCGCCGGAAAGCTTAAGACCAAGCCATAATTTTTTGCGGCTTAAGCGGCGGCGGCATCGTTGATCAAATCATTTCATTTTGTCCTTTTGCTCGGCCAGTTTTTTTTCCAGTTCCAGCCGCGCGTTCAGAAAGTTGACGTATGGTATGATCCGCCCGACCCTTTCCAGTTCCGCGGCGGTGGTCGCCCCGGCAATTGCGTCCAGGTAAAAAGAAAGCTGCCGTTCCCGGAGGTCGGGCTGCAGGGCGGCCTTCTTCAGCGCGGCGGCGTCCATGAGGCGGTACCGCGAAACGAGACTGTGACGGAGCAGGGCGTCCACCATTTCGTCGGGCCGGGCCAGGCTGGGTATCACGGCGGCCACGATGTCGAGGGCGACGGTGAATATTTTGTCAAAACGGGCGCTGATCAGTTCCCGGAGCCGGTCTTCAACGGCCGGGGGGAGCGCCGGAGGAAATGGCTGGCGTTTTGCCCAGTTCTTCAGTTGCAGCAGGGCGTTGCGCTGCAGGCGTGGCTCCGGTCGGTGCAGGTACTTTTCCACTTCCGCCAGTACCTCCTCCGGGCCGGCTTCGGTTACCAGCCGGCTCCAGTGAACACCGAGGCCCTGCGGCCAGGTAACGGGCGGCCCCTCGCTGAAGATCGGTGTGGCCATTTTGGTGTTCATCTCCTCCAGCGAAACCCGCCGGGTGGGGTCGGGGGCATCATTGGTCAGTTCCGCAAGCTGATCGAGGACCCGCACGTCGGTTTCCTCGTCGAATCTCTCGCGGATGACGGCGTACGCGTCGGGGTGATCGGCTTCCCGCAGGGTACGCAGCACGTCGGTCGCCTGTGCGGGAAAGTCGTTGAGGATGGTGAGGAGCCGTTCGTGTACCCGAGCGTCGGGGAACTGCCCGAGCAGGGCCATGTACTCGGTCATCAGCCCCGCTTCGGATTTCAGCCAGGGGTAAAGATCCAGCAGGCGCTGCAGGTCTTCCTCGCTGCGGAAGTGACGCAGGCTGCGCAAAAGACCGGTGGCATAGATGTGCCGGCCGGGCCGCTCCAGCTCGCCGAAGAGAAACTCCCGCGTTCCCTGAGTGCGCATCAGGGCCAGGTTGTGGTAAGCGGCTTCCCGCTCTCCGACGTCGTAGAGGAAGGGCAGCAGGGCGAACAGCCAGGAAGCCAGCACCCGAAACCGGCCGGGATCGTCCGTACCGGTCAGCGTCTGGTGCAGCGCCGACATTGCACGCGGGAGTTTTGCTTGGCGAAAGAGGGCCGGCGTGAAGGCGGGGTTGGCCCGCCAGAGGTGCATGCGTTGGCGGTGGGGTGCGTCGGTTGCGGGCAGCTCGACGTCCCTGAATTTTTTGCGCAGGGCCTTGAATTCCGCCGGAGGGTCGGAGAGGCCGACGGCGGCTTCGGCCTGGAAAACAAGCAGTGCGGCGAGGTCCTGAAAGTGGGCGCGGGCCGCTTCCCAGCGTTCGCCGTAGGTGAGCCGGAAAACGGTTTCGGGCAGATGTCCGGCGGCGGACTCTACGCCGTTCACCTCGCCCTGGTCGCCGACGAAGACCGTGTAGGCGGCCGGGCCGTAGGGAGAAGAAAGCGTGATGGTTACCGGAGTAGCTGAAGGCATTGAGAACGAAGATAAGACGGCGCGGACGCGGGGATGCAAGGGAAGGTTTTTAAAGCGCGGTGATCTCCACCACCGTATCTCCCGTCCAGGGCGGGGCGGGTGGCCGGCGCCGGGTTCCGCCGTCGAGATCGAAGATGCCGAAAATGACGGGAATCTCGTAACGGTGGGCGGGGTAGGGCGTGAACCCATCGGTGAGCACCAGCACGGAATCCGGCCGGGGCCGGAGCTCCAGTGCCGCCGCAATGCCGGCGCGCATGTCGGTACCCCCGCCTCCGGCCAGGCGGCTGACGCGGAAAGCCTCGGCGGCGGCCACCACCGTCACCGGCTCATAAGCGGCGGAGTCGCACGGAATGATCGTCACCGGGTACTGAAAGATGCGGAGCACGGCGGCAACCTCGGCCAGCGCGCGCAGTAGCAAATCTTCCCCCATCGAGCCGCTGGTGTCGACGACGATGGCGATGCGCGCCGTACGGTCGCCCCGCAGCGACGGCGTCAGGATGGGGTGGTAGACGGATTGGCGGCGGCTCGGCCGCTGGAAACTATAGTCGATGCGTCCGCCCAGACCGGTCTGGATGGCAACGCTCATCCGGTGGCTGAGGCTTTGCCGCCAGTTGACGCGCGGTTGCAGGACTTCGCCGGCCCAGTCCCGCCAGCCGTTGGGAATGGACGTGTTGCCCGCCTGGCGAATGCGCTGGGCCACGTCGCGCCGGAGCACCTGGTCGTCGAGCGCGGAGATGTTCTGGCGGTCGTTGCCGCTTTCCCACTCCCGCTCCTGATCGTGGGCCCCGCTGCCGTCGTCGTGCGGGTTGGCCAGATCGGGATGGTGATCGAGTACGTGCCGGTAGTAGTTTTCGGCCAGCAGGCCCCGTTGGCTGCCGAAGTCTTCCGGCAGCATCCCCCGGTAATCGGCGGGCATCCGTAGGCCCGGCCACTCGGCGTCGTTGATCTCGAAGTCAGCCGCAATGTTCCACAGCCGGGCCGGTTGGCTGCCGTTCACGTTGCGTTCCCGGGCGCGCTCGGCGTGTTGCCGCAACCGGTGACTGATCTCATGGACCCAGACGAAGCCCAGTTCCGCCAGCGCCGTTTCCCGACCGCGCTTTGCCCAGATGTCTTCCACCACGTCGGGATTCCAGTACACGTTGTAGTGCCGGTCGATGGCCGCCACGTCGACGGCCGGGGTGACAATAATGCGGCAACGAAACAGGGCGGGGGCGAACCACGGCAGCTGACCGGCGGTGTAGGCGCGGGCAAAACGAATTTTAGAGGCGGTGTCGTTTGACATTTTACTTTAGGTTCCGGGCTACCGCAGTACTTCAATAAATTCCACCAGGCTCTCATCACTGAACAGGGTAGTGATGCGACTCATCACGTCGGCCGGTTCCCCACCCCCGGCTTCGTGGGCGGCGGCGTTAACGGCCACGAGCCAGTTGGTCTGGGCGAGGTCTTTAAGCGGAACGAAGATGACATCGCGACGACCATCCCCAAAAACGGAGGCGGCCAGATCGAGGTATACCTTAGACCAGGGAAGAAGTTGCCGTGGTTGAAGGTCCCGCTTCAGGTGGTCGTTCAGGCCGGCAAAGAGCACGTACAGTTCGCTGTCGTCGAGGGTGGTGGGGTCGAGGGTGGTTTGGCCGGCGAGCACTTCGACGGGGTCGGGGAGGCGAAGGTTACGGAGGTATTCCAGCAGCATGATGGCTACGCTCTCCCCGAGGCAGCCGGTGGTGAGCTCGAAGACGACCTGGTTGTTGGCCGCTTCCTGATCAGCGCGGAAGCCGAGTAAGTCGGCGGCGGCGAGGAGGGCGGTAGCGAAGTCCCAACTACGGGGGCTGGCGAAGCCGAACCTGTTTTCTTCGGGATTAGCATTGAGCGCATCCGGTTTGACGCGCAGAAAACCGGTGATCCGGGTTTGGTATTCGCGGAGTTTGGCGGCATGGTCGGCGGGGTCGATGACGGGGAGCCGGCCGGTGGGCCAGCCGTTGGTGAGGGCCTCGACGTAAAGGTCGGCGGCGATGTCCCATTGCAGGTGCACAAAGCGGTTGCGCAGGGGCGGGGAGAGCTCCCAGCCCCCGACCATCAGATCGGGCGGGTTGGCCGCGGCCACGATGCGTACGCCGGCGGGCAGGGGATGAAAGCCCACCTTGCGCTCGAAAACCACCCGCAAGAGTGCCGACTGCACCGAGGGCGGAGCCGTACTGAGTTCGTCGAGGAAAAGGATGCCCTGATCGCTATCGGCAAAATCGTCCACCCAGCGGGGTACGGCGTAGCGCACCTTGCCGTCTTCCAGTACGGGCAGACCGCTGAAGTCGGTGGGGTCGTGAATGGAAGCGATGAGGGTGGTGACGGGCAGGTCGGGCGTCGCCATTCCCTCGATAAAACTGGACTTGCCGACACCGGGCCGACCCCAAAGCAGGACGGGAATGCCGGTGAGGCCACGGGGGCCGGGGGTAGCCAGGGCGATCTGAAGAGCGGCAGCGCCGGTGGGGAGGTTTAGAGGGGTAGTATTCACGGGTTGAAGTAACGCCGGTGTACGGGCTTAAGTTTTGACAAATAGCAGGCCGTTCTAAAGGGAAGTCAAACAGGTCACAGTGCATTTTTTTCGATAAGCTCCGAAGTTCCTTGCGTCGCAAAGGAGAGGTCGGCGATCCGGAGCAATGTTGAAAAACATTCTTCGCACCCGCGGCCGCGCCCCCGAAACGAACTTATTCACCAACAACCGCGCTACTAGTGATAACTCATAACAAAAACGCAATATCATGATCAGCCTCATCGCCTGGATTATCCTCGGACTCATCGCCGGCGCCATCGCCAAATGGATTCACCCCGGACCCGACCCCACCGGCTGGGTTGCTACCCTCGTTATCGGTATCGTAGGCGCTTTCGTAGGGGGCTTCATCACCCGTGCCATTGGCATCGGCCCGTCTAATACGGATGTGGTAAATCTATGGTCCATCATCGTAGCGGTATTCGGTGCGGTTGTATGCCTGTGGGCCTACCGCAAGTTTGCCTGAAAGACCATTACCGTCATTAAAAAAAAGTCGGAAAGAGGAACAATGTAAGTTCATTATTGCTTTTTCCGGAATGAAAGTCAGTTGGACCGTGATCAAACCGCAAGGTTGCTTCCCGGTCCAGCTGACTTTTTGATTTGTGCGGACATCCGCCGATGATTCCACCACTTTCGTCGAGTTGATCCGGAGATAACCGGCCCGGTCCTTAAATTTGAATCAAAATAAACTTCATGGGCTTCTTCAGCTGGATATTTCTCGGTCTCGTAGCGGGGTACTTCGCCAAGCGAATTCATAAAGGCCCTACGCCGTCGGGCTTCTTTCCTACCGTCCTGATCGGAGTGATCGGAGCGGTTTTCGGGGGGTGGCTGGGTTCCTTCACCTGGATCGGCAACGTCGATGGTTTCAACCTTTGGTCGATTCTGATCGCAACGTTGGGAGCGGTTCTTGCGCTAATCATTCACGAGAAGTGGTTTTAAGGGGAAGAATTTTGCCTGCGGCAGCCACCGGTTGAAGATCGGAACGTCCCGCGCTACGCCTGAACGTTGAATACCGAAACTTGCACCCTACCTTCACCGCCGCAATGTCTCTACTCCTCTTCAGCATCGGCTTTCTCCAGGTAGACATCTGGGATTTCTTCGACGTGCTCATCGTCGGGGTCATGCTTTACCAGTTGTTCCGGCTGCTACGGGGCAGCATCGCGCTTAACATTTTTGTGGGCATGATGCTGCTGTTCCTCAGCTATCAGGCCTTCAAGGCATTGGGGATGGACCTGCTCAGCAGCATCCTGTACCAGTTCATCAACATCGGCTTCGTCAGTCTCATCATCATTTTTCAGCCCGAGGTACGGCGTTTCCTGCTGCTGCTGGGAAACTCCACGCTTAAGCAACGCGATTCGGTCTGGAACCGCCTGCTCGGCCGGGAAGCCGGAGACGGGGAGGCCAGCCCGGAAACCGAAGACATTCGCCGGGCCTTTCTGCGCATGGCGGGCAACCGCACCGGTGCGCTGGTTATCATCACGAAAGACGCCGACCCCGATACCATCATTACCGGAGGAACGGTACTTAATGCCGATATCAGCTACGGCCTCCTGGTTAGTATTTTTCACCGGGAAAGCCCGCTGCACGACGGCGCGGTGGTGATTCAGGACCGCCGTATCCGCCGGGCCAGCGCCATCCTGCCGGTATCCGAAAACACGGATTTACCGAAAAGCGTGGGCCTCCGCCACCGGGCGGCCGTGGGGGTATCCGAGAAGATCGACGTTTCCTGCTTCATCGTTTCGGAAGAAACCGGCCGGATTTCCTTTGCGCAGAACGGAGTGCTGGAGCAGGGGATCTCGGAAGTCCGGCTCAGCGAGTTGCTGCGGCAATTCTACTGATCGGTACGGGACACCAGCCGCAACACGGCGCGGTAGCCGTCGTCTTTTTCCCCGTCCAGGTCACTGTCTATGGTGCCGGTGAGGGTGAGGCGGTCGCCGTCGAGTTGGTGGCGGTAGCTCAGGGTAGTATTGGGTTCGATCACCAGCAGGCTGTCCGTACCCCGGGTTTTCCACAGCCCGTTCGTTACGTCGGTCACCTGTCCGGTGACGCTGTAGTGCGTCCGGCGCAGTTTGCCGTCGGCGGTGTACTGGGTACGGGCGGGGCGCACGCCGTAGCTGCGCTGCCAGTCGGCTTCTTTAATGAGCAAATGTGCGGTGGAGTCCTGCCCCTGGTAAGTGTTGTAATCGATCTCGAGTTCAATGGTTTCCCACGTGCCGAGCAGGGCGGTTTCGAGGGCGGGTGCCGCTTTGGTTTCCGGTTTGTTTTCCGGTTCGCTACAGGCAAAAGCCAGCAGCAGGAGGGTAGACGACAGGGTAGTGAGGGTGCGCATGGAACGGCAAATATAGGCAGTGGCGGCCTACTCACGTCGGGTTCTTTGACCGGCGGATCGATTTGGGCGAGGACGCGGGTGCGGTGGCAAGTTCGAAACAGCAAAGTTCCGGTGCCGTCCGTCCGGTCATTCCAGCCGTTTCGGCGGGTCCCTTTAGCCGGGTGGAGAAGCAGCTACGGTTGAAAGGTTACGCTTTGGTACTCTTAAGTCCTAAAAGCGGCAACCCCTTCACGCTGTGGTAGATCAGCGCCCATTCATTGCAGGATTTCAACGCCGCCTCCGGTACCTCATCGTCGAGACCGAAAAATCAGGGCGCGGTTGTTCTCGTACCGGAACAGATCGCCGTAAACCTCCCGGAAGGTTTCGACCGGGTTACTGGTGCATTCGAAATAAACGGCGTACTGGCCCGGAGTCTTCTTTTTCCAGTCGATCCGGACGGTGCTTCCTTTTTTCGTGAGGTAAAGGGCTCCCCCCCCGTTTAATGCGTCACCACTTCTACCACCAAGGTGAACGGTCAGCTCCGGTCTACCACTACTTCAGACCCCTTTACCGATTGTGGCCAGAATGAGATTGATGCCCGTAAGGAAACCGCCGGCATTACTACCGAAAGTAACGGAAGGACAACAGTATTCAGAGTCTCCACGATGTGCAACTGATCCTTCTTTAGCCCGACCCGTAGACCGGTTAGCGCGGCGGGAATGCCGGGAATAGCATAGCCCGGCCTAACTTTGCCGTCATGCAATTACCCCGCAAGGCCGTTTCCCCGGGTTACCTCCTCCTCGGTTGGCTGGTGATGAACCTGCTGCAGGCGGCTTTCTCCCCCCTCGATGCCGACGAGACGTACTACTGGATGTACGCCGGCAAACTCGCCTGGGGGTATTTCGATCATCCCCCCGCCGTGGCCGTACTCATCGCGCTGGGCAAAGACTGGCTCCCCGGTGCCCTTGGTCTTCGCTTCGGGCACGTACTGGCCGGTACCGCCCTGATGGTGGGGATGTGGCACTTGCTGGGCAAACCCCGCGGCCCGCTGCTCTGGCTGGCCGCCGCCCTCGTCTTTGCTCAGCCCTTTCTCAACGTTTATGGCTTCATCGCTACGCCCGACGGGCCGCTGCTGCTCTTCACCGTACTGTACCTGCTGGCGTACCGATGCTTCCTCGCTGTGCCCTCCGTTGCCAACGGAGCGGTCTGGGGGCTCACCATGGCGGGTCTGCTGTACGGTAAATACCACGGGCTGATGCTCATCTTCTTCACGGTGCTCCCCCACTTATTTTGGCTCCTGCGGCAACCGGGGGCGTGGGTGGCGGTGCTGGGCGGCGCGGCCCTCTACGTGCCCCACCTCCACTGGCAGTACGCCAACGATTTCCCTTCCTTCCGCTACCACCTCAGCGGCCGCGACGATGCCTACCAGCTGAAATACACGCTGGAATACCTCCTTAATCAACTGGTCATCTTCAGTCCATTACTGGTCTACCATTACGTGATGACCTTCGTGAAGGACGACGATCGGGGCGATCGCTTCGTCCGGTCCTGCCGCTGGCTGGTGGTCGGGTTCCTGTTCTTTTTTCTCTATACCACCTCCAAGGGCGGCACCGAAGCCCAATGGACGGCTCTGCTCAGTATCCCCCTCGTTCATCTCACCTTCCGGGCCGCCCGCGACCGTTTTACCGGTTGGCAACCACGGGTCTTCCGCCTGGCAATGATCACCGTCGGCATCCTGGTCGTGGTCCGTCTGCTGCTGATGGTACCCCGTGCCTGGCTGCCTTTCGAGAAACCCTTCGACCATCAACCCTGGACGGAGCGCCTGGCTGATCTCGCCGGAGATCGCCCCCTGATCGTGCATAACAGCTACCGCTTCGCCTCGCTCTACGAATTTTACTCCGGCAACCCGGCCTGGACGTTCACCGACGTCGAGTACCGCCTCAACCAATACGATCTCTGGACGGCCGACTCCGTCTTTCATGATCAGGATATCCTGTTGCTCGGCCAGAAAAGCTGGGACAACCCCACCGCTACGGATTTTCAAACCCAAAAACGCGACATGATTGTTGGGCCGGTGAACAATTTTCAGGTACTCAAAAATGTCCGCCTCCGCCCGGTAGTGCCCCTGCCGGATACCCTCCGACACGGCGCAATCGTGGATTTGCGACTGGAGGCCGATATCCCCCGCCGTATCCGTACCGACCTTGGCGCGGGCGTTGATCTTTTCGTCATTTTTCATTATCCGGACGGAGAGATCCGGTACTGGAAACTGTACCCCGACGATTTCGATCTGCTGACGCCCGGTAAGCGAACCTTCCTCTACGGTAAAGCCTTCCGCATTCCCAACTCATTGAATAGCGGAAAAGTACAGGTTGAATTCGGTGTCGGATACGGAGATTTGCCGCCTTTGCGGGGGCAGAGTGATAAGGTGGAGGTGCTGATTAATTAAGGGCCATAGTTCACTACCCGCTTGAAACTATAAACACTCCCGGCTGATTCCCAGCACATAATTTTCCAAAATCCCGATCCCTGCGGCGGCCTCCGCCCCGTCAAAGCCACTGATGTCGTCGTCTCCGAGCGCGGTGGTGGCGTAGTCGGTCAGGCGGGTGGCGAGGGGCAGGTAACTCCAGTGCCAACGTTCCTCTTCGTAGCCGTTGGGCCGGGCCTCCCCTTTGGGGGAGTAAGGCTGGCAAAAGCCGAAGGTTGGTCCGTTTTCGGTCAGCCAGACGTGAATTTTTTTGCCCTCGCCGTCGTCGAAGAATTCGTTGTTGAGGGCGTTCAGGTCAATGTCCGTACCCCAATGATGGCGGCTGGTGCCGGGCATGGAGGAATAGCGTAGGATGGCGCGGGCGCGGTCGGTGGGGTCGGGGTAGGCGACGTTGGCCCGTTTGCCGTTCTCGATCTTGCGCCGTCCGTTCCACTTGGCCTCCCAGATCTGCTTCTGACGGTCAAAATTGCGGGTAGCGGATACCATGATGAGCTCTATGCCGGCGGTCATCGCCGCGGCGTGCATGGCTTCAAATGCGGCGTAGGTCTCGCGGTGCAACAGGTAGGGATCGCCGTCGGTGTACCTGGCCGCCACGGGAACGAAGTCGGAGTGTCTGGCGGGGTCGAACCTGCCGGTCAGGTACTGGTAACCGGGAACGGAGGGAGCATCGACAAAAGAGTCTTTCGGGGGCGCGGCCGCAGGTGCGGGGACGGGTTTCGGAGGAGCGGTGTCTGAAACCATCGTTAGCGCCGCCGTCGCAGTCTCCGAACCGGAGTCGGGTGTACCGCAAGCGACGAACAGGAGGCAAAGGGCTAAAGCAAAAATTTTCATGAAGACAAGGTACGGAGGGGATCGGTATTGCCCCCTGAAACGACTTGCTTTGCATTCCCGCGGCCGCGCCTTATTTACTTCTGCCCGACTGCTTCACTTCCTCCCTCAGTGCCCGGATCTCCTCCACCAGCGTATCCACTTTATCCTCCAGTACCTTATTGTTGTCCATCATCATCTCATCGATGAATACGGCGTTGGCCAGGCTCATTCCGAAGATGCCGCCGAGCACGACTACGAAGGCGAAGTAAAAACGTGTCAGGCCGATCGTCAGGGGGCTGTCCGAATTCCTGACCACGGCGGCCGGGATGTCGTTCCACCCCTCCAGCGTGAACATCTGAAAAATGCTGTAAATACTTACCAGGGGGTTGCCGAAATACTCCGGAGCCGCATCGGCATAAAAATGGCAGGTGACGATGGCGAGGATGAAATTGAGAAATACCAGCGCCGCCAGCACGAAAACCGACGCTTTGAGCGCCCGCCCCAGCCCCGCCATCACCTGTTCGATATTGGGGATGAAGCGTAGAAAACGAACGAGGCGCACCAGCCGGAACAATCGCAGCAAGATCAGCAGCCCCGTCGCTTCCGGTACCGGAAACAGCTCTTCCAGAAACACCGGCAAACTGCCGAGTACGATGATGAAATCGAAGCGGTTCCACCCCGCCGCAAAGTAGGTTTTCGGCTTCAGCACGATCAGCTTCACGATCACCTCCACCAGGAAGAAAAGAATGAAGGCATGGTCGATGGCCAGCAGCCACCAGTTGCCTTTGCACTCCGGGAAGTACAGCGCGAAGATCACCACCGCATTGATGATGATGGCCGTGAGCATGGCGCGCTCGCTCAGGAATAGGCGTTTTAGCATTCAGGGGTTATGTTGCGGGTGGCAAGTTACAGGTTGCGGGCCGGACATCGGAGTTCGGTAATCCGTTATCCCTTATCTTTCCACCGGCAACCCGACCGATTATGCAAACAATCGTAGACTACTTCAACACCATTCCTTCTTCTCATCGCAGCCTATTGCTGGTGGGGGGCATCACCGTTTTCTGGCTCCTCGAGAGTGCCGTGCCGCTCTTCGCCAATACGTACGGTAAGTGGAAGCACGCCGGCATCAATTTCTTTTTCACCCTGACCACGATCGTCGTCAATTTTATGCTGGCCTTCGTTTTGGTGAGCACCAGCCGGTGGGTCGTAGCGGCCGATTTCGGCCTGCTGCAGTGGCTCGATACTCGGGTTTGGGCCACGCTGCTGATCGGGCTTCCTTTATTGGACCTGATCGGGGCCTACGCCGCGCACTGGACGGAGCACCGCGTTCCGCTGCTCTGGCGGTTCCACCTGGTGCACCACACCGACCAGCACATCGATACCACCAGCGCCAACCGCCACCACCCGGGCGAGAGCGTGATTCGCTTCGTATTCACCACCGCCGCCGTTCTGATCGTCGGCGCGCCGATCTGGCTCGTGTTTCTGTACCAAAGCCTGAGCGTGATCCTGAGCCAGTTCAACCACGCCAACATCGTGGTGCCCGTCTGGCTTAACGCCCTACTCAGTCCGGTACTGGTGACGCCGGACATGCACCGCGTCCACCATCACTACCGGATGCCCTATACCGATACCAACTTCGGCAACATTTTTAGTTTCTGGGACCGCGCCTTCGGTACTTTCGCCCGGGTTGATAACCAAAAACTGGTCTATGGTGTGGATACGCACATGAACGTGGAGGACCACTCGAACATCGGCCGAATGCTCAGAATTCCCTTCGTAAAGCGCGAAACGCTGACGTACGACCAGGACGAAGAATTATAGTACCGCGCCGCCGTTTTCTGGCGGCAAACCGTTCCGGGTACTTTCCGTATACCGCCATTGAAAAATATGCCACGAGCCGTAAAACGCAGCTATGGCCGCCAGACCACCAATCCGCTGGGTACCCGTGGCTCGAACATCGTACTCTTGGGTGGCAGGCACCGACCGGCCTCCACCTCGGCAAAAAAATCCGCGATCGACAGGGGGAATCCGTAGAGGTAAACGGTATCGGGACTTGTTGCAAAATTCAGTATTCCCGCTTCCGGATTCGGAACGGGAGCGAAGGCGATGCGCGCGTCGGTCCGGGTATCGGTGATGCCAAAAACGGCGGGGAGAACGGTGTGGTCGAGCCAGGCGGAATCGAGATTTTTATCGGAGGATGCCCTACGGGTAAGGCGGTAGTTGGCGTCGTTGTGCACCAGCAGCCACTCACCTTCGTTTTGCGGTGCGACCCGACCCTCCAGCATTTCGTAATCGAAGAATTCAGCTAGCTGTGGGAGCAAATCTTCGAGGGCGTCTCCGGCAGTGATGACGCGGGCAAAAGCACCGATCGTTAGTTCATCACCACCGATGATGCAGACGGGGATATAATCGCAGGCGCTTATTCCGCGGTCAGACAGGCGAGCGTGGGTGGCGGCGCGGTGATGACCATCGGCAATCACCAAAGGCCCCAACTGACGAAGATCGAGCGGGCTACACGCACTTTTGTACCCGTCGCTTTTATTGTCCGAACGATCGAAAACGCGCAGATGGTAATTGTTATTTTGACCATAAAAGGTCAGGCATTCCGTCCCTCCGCGATGGTTGCCGTCTACTTCGGCCCACCAGCTCTTCAGACTTGGCGAGGTAAGTAATACGGGTTTTCCCAGAGCGCCGTTATCCGCCAAAACCAACTTTTCCTGACTTTCCAGGCGGTCGGTCAGGGTCCGCTCGTGTGGCCGAACGGTTCCGTCGAGAAATGATTCCGCCGGCAAAAGCCCGCAGATGCCCCGGCTGAACGATAAAGCTCCCTTGGCGTGGATGCGTAGTTCCGCAAAACCAGAATACTGATGGGCCACCAGCGCGTCGTCGGGGACCAGGCGCACGCCATGCCGCGTAACCGGAAGCCGGCTAAGTACGGAGCCGAATGGTGGGTGGAGGAAAGAGGGGAAGGGGTGTAACTTTACGGACATACGCTGGTAGGACTGAGCGCAAGGTAGCAAAAGGTAGCGATTGCCGGTTGCGCCTCCGAATTACTCATTGCGGAGCAAACATATCCGACAAAGAAAGAGAGGCATCACGCAAGCGCAACACCTCTCCTGAACTAAACCCCAGTTATAAAAAATCTTGAAGACCGATGTGCAATCGGTCCTACTGGCAATATACGGTAGATTGAGTATTAAAATTGTGAGAAGGGCAAAATAAATTCTGCCGATCTTAATTCTGACGGTATTGACTGTGCGCTCTTTAGCGGGCATCCGCCTGCGCTCCGAAGTCAAACAACAGGCTGAAACGCAGCGTATTGTCGAGCGGGTTGCGCTGGTTGCTGGTGGGGACGAGGTAGCTGAAGTTGAGGCCGAAGATGTTGTACTTCAGGCCCACGCCGGCGGTGAGGTAGCGCCGGGCACCCTTGGTCTGGTGCTCATGGAAGTAACCGGCACGCACGGCAAACTGCTTGTCGTACCAGTACTCCGCTCCGACACTATAAGTGAACTCGCGCAGTTCTTCGCCAAAACCCTGAGGGGCATCACTAAAGCTGGAGAAAATACTGGAGATGGGCGACTGGTCGTTGATGGCATCGGGGTCGCAATTAACTACATCCGTACCATCACACTGGGTCGGTACCAGCAGTTTGTTCGTTTCGGCCGTGATCGTCAGTTCGTTGTACTCATCGAACTGAAAAGTGTAGGCCGCGCCGATGGCCAGGTTGGCGGGCAGAAAATCGCGAACCGTATCCTGGGTATAGGTGATCTTGGAGCCGATGTTGCTGATGGCGGCACCTACGGCGAATTTGTTACGCTTCCCGCCGCTGGTGCGGATATTATCGTTGCGGTAGGTGAACCCCAGATCGGCGGCGAAGGCGTTGCCTGCTTCCAGTACGATGCCGCTTACTTCCTGACCGGCGGCCAGGTTGGAGTTGATGTACTTACCGGTCAGGCTGGCGCTGAAACGCTCGCTGAGTTTACGGGTATACGCCAGGGCGAACTCGAATTCGTTGGGGTTGCCCCGGGTCAGGTTCATACCGTTCACGTCGGTGTACTGAATTTCGCCGAGGCTGAAGTAGCGCAGGGAGGCGCCAATGGCCTGAAACTCGTCGATTTTTTTATAGCCGCTCAGGTAAGCGAGGTAGACATCGTTGAGGCCGAGAGCCTGTAGCCACGGCGTGTAGGTGGCGCCGAGAGCAAAATCCTGCTCGGCGAAGGCCATCCGGCTGGCGTTGTAGTGCATCGAGTTGGCGTCGCCCGAAAGCGCAACACCGGCGTCGCCCATCGCGCCACCCCGTGCATCGGGGTTGATGCGCAGGAAGGGGACCGCCGATACGACGGTGTTGATGCATTCACCGCCCGTACCGGGCTGTACGGCATCGCCTTGGTCATTAATTACACAGGCACCTTGGGCACCGAGGGCAATTGAAAGAAGGGAAAGAACGAGAAGGCTCAGGGAATAGCGTAAGATTCGTTGCATGTTTTAGCTGTTGATTAAGTCCGATTAATGGCGGCTACCGGGGGAAGTTAGTAAGTCGCGCGGCCAAGGATAAATCGCTGGTTCGGGGCGACGTAATGCCCTTTAAGCCTTTTTTAACGATCAGCCACGACGGCTTATTTTCGGAGGAGATGACTTTTGGAAGGGCAAAATTACGGTTTCCGGCGGTATTTTGTCCGTGTACCGGAAATGGAGGCAACAAATCTTTCCCACCACGACGGAAGACGTATGCGGGCGCGGCACGCGGGATGCAAGGAAATAAACGTTGATAGACACAATCGGTCCGACGAAATCCGGCGCAAACTTGTCCGCAAAGACAAAGCTTCGTAACTATAGGGCATGGCCGAGAATAGCCGCCGGGCGCAAACATTGTGGAACAACCTCGTAGCCGGTAACCCCTCCGCCTTCCGGTCGTTTTATGATCATACCTACGATGAGCTGTACCGCTACGGTCACCGCCTGGCCGGCTCCCGCCCCGCCGCCGTATCCGATGCCCTCCAGGAAGTATATCTGGCCATCTGGCAACGCAAGGATCATTCTGCTCCCGTGCGCGACGTCTGGCTCTTTTTGCTGATCAGCCTGCGCAATAAACTTGTTGACCAGGCTCGTGCGGAACGGCCGCTTCCAGCTGCCGCCGAAACGGAACCCTCCCCCGAAGACAATTTTCTCCGGGCCGAGACCGACGAGCGCAGAGCCGCCTGGGTCGCCGCGCGCCTGGCCCGGCTCCCCGATCGCCAACGGGAAGCCCTGCACTTGCGCTACCGCGTCGAGCTGGACTACGAGCAGGTGGCCGCCGTGATGGGCGTCGGGCGGCAGGTGGCTTACAATTACGTCAACCGGGGGGTGAAAAACCTGCGCGCCGAACTGGAGGCGTTGCCGAAAGGATATTTCTGAGCGTGCCGCCGACGTCAGCAAATATCATCAGGTCGATGTAGCCAGGCTGATACGCCGACCGGAGCGCAGTTTCAGGAATTTCTTCTCCTTGCCGCCAGAATTGCGGTATCCACCCGGGGTTACTGCCTCGAATAGAAAGGGCCGATCCAAAAATGTAACCCGTCGGTTGGGGCTACCGTAGCCTGTAATAGAATCGGGTCTATTATAGCTTCGTTACCAGCTTCGGTGGCTGTTTCATCCCCGGCAAACCTCCCACTTCAAACACCTGCGCGAAGCACCACGTTACACCTGAAATTTAACCAAATGAAATTCAGTAAACTGCTATCCCCCCACACCCTCGGGAAGGTAAAACTAAAGAACCGCGTAGTCATGGCTCCGCTCACCCGCAGCCGTGCCGACGCCGCTACGAACGTGCCCAACAGCCTGATGGCTACCTATTATGGCCAGCGCGCCGGGGCCGGCCTCATCGTTACGGAAGGAACTTCCCCCAGCCCTAACGGACTCGGTTACCCCCGCATCCCGGGTTGTTACAACCGGGCGCAGGCGGAAGGATGGAAGTGCGTTACCGACGCCGTCCACGAAAAAGGAGGACGCATCTTTTTGCAGATCATGCACTGCGGCCGCGTCAGCCATCCGGACAATATGCCCGCCGGTGGTCGCGTGCTGGCCCCCAGCGCCGTGCCGTTCAAGGAACTGAAAATGTACGTCGACGGTAAGGGAGAACTCGATATTCCCCTCGCCACTCCGATGACCACCACCGACATTACCGAAGTCGTGGAGGAGTACGCAAACACCGCCAGACTCGCCGTCGAGGTAGGTGGTTTCGACGGCGTCGAGATCCACTGTGCCAACGGTTATCTGTTGGAGCAGTTCATCAGCCCCGTCACCAATAAGCGCGATGACCAGTTCGGTGGCAGCCTGGAAAACCGCCTGCGCCTCGTTCGCAACGTCACCGAGGCCATCGTCGCCGCCATTGGTGCCGACCGCGTCGGTATGCGCGTGAGCCCTTACGGCGTACTCAACGAGATGGGCAACTACGACTCGACCGAGGAGACCCACGTCCGCCTGGCCGAGATTGTCAGCGAGATCGGTATTGTCTACCTGCATACCGTCGACCACGTCGGCATGGGGGCTCCCGAAGTACCCGACAGCATCAAGCAGAAACTTCGCGCTACTTTCAAAAATAACCTCATCCTCTCCGGTAACTACGACGCTCTTGAGGCGGATAAGGATATTTCCGCGGATAAGGGCGACCTGGTCGCCTTCGGTCGTCCCTTCATCTCCAACCCCGATCTTGTCGAGCGTTTCCGTGAGAACGCCCGCCTGGCGTTACCAGAACAGGAAACCTTTTACACACCCGGCCCCGAAGGCTATATCGACTATCCCTTCCTGGTAAAGGCCGGTGCCTAACTTACCTTTTGTGCCTTCCCCCCTTAAAAAAACAACCCCAACAGCCGCAGGCTGTTGGGGTTGTTTTTTAGACGTAGCTCTAACGGAATACTAATCCACCAGGTGGGAAGTGATGTCCAGGTCGATGGCCGCTTCGTCCGCCACCCCGACGATGTCGCGGAAAGCGGCATACTGTGCGCAGGGCATGATGGCATACGTGAAAAGTATCCCGACCAATAACACGATGAATCCTAGTACGGCCAGGATGGCGGTCACCAGTAGCAGCAGAAAGAAGTACCCCCACTGCTTGGTTACGATCTGGCGGCTGGCTTCGAGTGCGGGCCAGGCCTTCATGTCGTGAAATACGACCAGGTAGGTACCCATGCTCCAGGCAATCGAAAGATAGATAACCGGGATAAGCAACACCAGGGTCCAGATGGGTGGAAATTCCGGAATTCCACCACTGCTGAAAGCGGTGAAGTAACTGAAGCCGGCAATTGCGATGAAGGGAATGGCGACCACGATCATTATCAGGACGGTAATGACCGCCATGGTGGCGAGTTGCGCAAGGTGATCGAAGCCCTTGAAAAAATCACCGAATTCCAGCGCGCGTCCTTCGTCCGTCCGGCGCGCGGCGATCAGAAATCCGGCACCGAGGCAGGGGCCGACGACAATGGAGGAGGCGAGTTGACCGATGACGGGAATGAAGCTCAAAACCATCGTGATAAGCAGAAATACGAAGGTGAAAGCGATGAACAAACCGGCGTTCTTGACGACCAGGTTGATGCCCTTGCTGATGTAATCACCAAAATTGAATTCGTAACCGCGGTCAATCGTCTGCTGAACGCGCGTGGGGAAATTTGCCATAGTAATAGATGAATATAGTGAAAGGTAGTGGGTTGGGTATTTGTCCCCTAAAGATAGCAGCCTTGTCTAAATGTTCAAATACCGGACGGGTATTTTAGAATCCTTCACGGTTGAACCCGGCAAAGGGGTGCACCAGTTTAAGGTACAAGATCTGCTACTTTATGAATCGAAACCGGCAAATGTTACAACTCGCCCGCAGTGACCTGAACACAAACCAGGAGCAAAAAAAAGTTCGCAACCACACGTATTCAGTGCTGTTGATCGGGGAGTTCAACATTCACATCTCAGAGGCACACCGTCTTGTGCGCTAGCTGACATCTGATTGGTGACCGTTACAGGGCTGAATATTCGCCCGGAGCCGCTCCGGGCACGCTAAATTTCTAAGCTTTACTTAACCAGTTTGAAGGTGTACTCGACCATCTCTAAAATAGGCACGCCGCGCGGGTCGTCCTGCTCCAGGTAAATGTCGATGGTGATCGTTTCGTCCTCCTCCTTTTCGGCGCTGTCGAATACTACTTTGATGGTTCCGCTTTCCCCTGGCTGGTAGGTCTTGGCGTTGTTGTGCTCGCAGGTAGTGCAACTGCACGCCTGGATCAGCATGATCTTGGCGGGGGCGGAGCCTTTATTGGTAAAGGTGTAGTCAAAACTCCGCGTATCGCCTTTATTCACCGCGCCCAGTGTCAGTTCGCGCTTGTCGAACTTCAGGATGGGAAGATCGGCTAAATTCTTCTGCCCGAACAGGCTGGAGAACTTATTGATCTCGGGTGGATCGGTCTGCTGAACCCTGATTACTGATTTCTGTTTCCTCAGTTCTTTTTTGGGCGCGGACGCAGGTGCAGGGGAAGTTTTTGAGGAGCGGGGCAGAGTACCACGGTCCGGTGCCTCCAGGTTACGCTCAATGACCTTACCGTCGATGATGATCTTGGCGGGCCCTTCGAGGATCTTGAACTCGGTACGGCGGTTGAGCTGGTGGGCCCGTTCCCGGGTTTCTTTATCCGGCAAACCACTGATAAAGGGATCGGTGAGAATATCGCCCTCGCTCAGGAAGTCGACCCGTCCGGCCAGACGGGCGGAGGCCGTGAGCGGTACGGTTTTCCCATAGCCCTGGGTTTTTACGCGCGGACCGTCAATTTTACCGTTCACGATCAGCCACTTACGGGCACTGGCGGCACGGCGCTTGCTAAGGTTCTGGTTAAAGTCCGCATCCCCCCGGCTATCCGTATGGGAGCCGAGTTCAATGACCATATCGGGGTTTTCCTCCATCAGGCGCTGTATGAAACGCAGATCAGGCTCGGCGGATGGCAGAATCTTGTCATCGTTAAAGTCGTACAGGATATTCTCCAAAGTAATCGACTGGCCCACTTCGACCTCGATCTCCGCCGGCGGCGTGGGCGGGGGAGGTGGTGGTACGGCCTTCAGGAAAAACACTTGCTGGATTTCCTTACTCTCCAGCAGTCCCAGCGTACTGATCTCGATGGTATCCGGGTAGTAGCCGGGGTGGCTGGCAACTACGGAATAGCTCGTTTCCAGCTCCAGCCCAAAGTCGAAGCGATTACCATCATCGCGGCTCTTGCTGTTGCCCGGGCCGGACGCCTCGTCGTTTACCAGCGGTTGCAGTTTGATGGTACCGTTCATCAACGACTCCTTGCCCTCGTTGAACAGGCCGACCACCAGGTTGGCGTACAGGCTGGCGATCTCAAAGCCATAGATGTCGTCGCAGCAGGTCTTGCTCTTGATGGACCGGCCACCCTCGCGGTTGCTGGTCATGAAACCGACCAGTCCGTCGCCGTACACGCTCAGGCTCTGATCGTCTACGGTACTGTTGAAACCGGTGCCCATGTTGGCGGCTTCGCTCCAGGCACTGCCGTTCCAGGCGGAGTAAAAAATGTCGAAGCCACCCATCGTCGGCCGGCCGTTGGAGCTGAAGTACAGCGTGCCGTCGAAGTAGAAGGGTGTGTCGTCGTCGCCGATGGTATTGATGCTCGGCCCGAGGTTGACCGGGTTACCGAAGCGGCCTTCCCCTTCGTAGGTGGCGTAGTAAATGTCGCGGCCACCGACGCCACCGTCCATGTCAGAGACGAAGAACAGGACTTCACTGCCGAACAATTCGCCGGGGGCGGGTTGCAGCACCAGCCGGTCGTCGCCGTTGATGCCCGAGACGGGGTTACCGCTCTTCCAGCCGTCGTCTTCCACGTCGGACATATAGATCTTTGCTTCCGCCACGCGGTTACTTTCCATCCGGATGCGGTTGTAGAATAGCCGGCGTCCATCAGCGCTCAGCGCGGGATTGGCGGAGTGAACGCCGGGGCGGTTCACCTCTTTTCCCAGTGCATCGGCTTTTCCCCAGGCTCCTTTGCCGTCCTTTGCGGCCATGAAGATCCTGCTGAAGCTCTCTTCGTTGTTGGCGTCGCCCTGAACCACCGCTTCATTCGCCTTCCAGGTGGAGAAGTAAAGCGTATTGCCGTCCTGGGTCAGCACGGGGGAGTATTCGCTAAAGGAACTGTTGGTCTTGCGCCCGATGTTCTCCAGCGTCACTTCGCTGGTTTCGGCCGGGGCGTCTTTGTACAGGCTGATGCCTTCGAGTTCCAAACGGGCCATGGCGGCCAGGTGCTCGTCGGTGTTGTGTTCCAGGAAATTTTCGAGGTAGGTGCGGGCCTCGTCCCACTGCGCGTCCATCTTCAGCGCTCGGCCGAAGTGGTAGCGGTGTCGGTTGTTGGTAGTGTCCGTTGCCTCCGAACGGCGAAACACCTGGGTGTAGTTGCGTACGGCGGCCTTCACGTCGCGCAACTTGAGGTGCATCAGGGCAATGGTGGGGCGCAGGGGCAACTCGTCATCCTGGTCGTAAGCCGTCTCGTAGTTCTCCAGGGCAACGTACCAGTTGTGCGTCAGGCGGGCACTATCGGCCGCTTCCAGTAGCTTATCGATTTTAGCGGCTCCCGCCAGGGGCTGGGCCCGGAGTGAGGGCATAAGGGCGCAGAGGAGGAGTGCAATAAATAAGTGCTTCATTGGTATGATGCTAGTAGTAATTGTTGAAGTCACCGCAAACGTCGGATCAGGTCGTGTTTTGCTACGCTCCGCTCCGTATCGTCCCCGTCGGTACTGAGGCGGAGTATGATGTCCAACGTTCAGTCTGCCCGGCGGAGTTTAAACAAGGCGTTAAAGTCGCGGACAAAGAATGGTCGGATCCACCACCGGTTTTTTGTAGATATTGAAGATGTAGGCCAGCCCGAGTTCGAAGGCTCCCTGATAGCTGTTGGCGTTGCGCGCCTGGCTCAGCGTAATGTCGTAAGCCAGCGCACCACGCAGCTTATCGGTATCGAAGCCGAACATCACCTTGGCGGCATCGCCCGTGCGGTAGCCGAGGCCCATGCGCATCGCCAGGTTGTTTTTCAGTTTACGACTGCCCCAGGTCTGTAACGAAATGGAGGTGTTGTTGGCGCTGTTCTGTAAAAAGACGGTGGGCTGAAAGCGCCATTTTTCACTCATTTCCAGGTCGAGCCGGGCGTGGGCGTGGATGGTGAACCGCCGCCGACGTACGTCTTCACTGTCGCCCGGCCCACGTGGGAGAGGGGCTCCCATATCAGTAGTATCACCCGGCATAAGGTTTCTTTCCAGCAGCGACCGCCGTTCGGCGCGGTTGATGTGCAGCAAAGAGACGCCCGCCTCAAAAACGTTGTTCTTCTTCTTGTCCAGCAGCATTTTCAGTTTTACGCCGGCGTTCAGGTCGTTATAGTCTTGGTTGTTGTTGTTGCCGCCGCCACCGCCCGGGCCGTTGGGGAGATCGGGATCACCGATGATCTCGGGATCCGTGAATCCTTCTCCCCGCTGACTGGGATCGATGGTCCGCCCCTGAACGATGTTTCCGTCGGGCCGGGTGATGCCGTAACTGGTGCTTCCGTACTGCACGCCGATCGTCAGAATATTGGTTCGCTTCTTATCCAGGGAAAGGTGGTACGCACCGCTGAAGCCAAAGAAGGTGGATGCAATATCAAAATCTCCCGCATTGTCGCTTACCAGGTTGAAGCCCACCCCGATCCAGTCCTGCTTGCGAAACGCAAAGGGTAGGGTAGCGTCGGCGTAAGCCGTGGGAGTATTGATGCCGTTGAGGCTGTGCCATTGCCCCCGGTAAACGCCGCCTACGCGGATGGTGCCGGAGAAAGATCCCGTATTAGCGGGGTTGAGCCACAGGGGGGCGTAGTTGTGCAGCGTAAAGTGGGTGTCCTGCGCGCCGAGGGAGAACGTACCTATAGTGAAGGTCAGGAAAAAGAGTAAGCGGCTGAAACGCATGGGCGGTCGGTTAAAGGTTGGGACGGCCCAAGATAAAGCGGATTTCCTACTTTCTCCGCATCGGCTGCTTAAAGACCGGAACCGTGCTGCACGGCTCTCCGTACATGATCGACTTCACCACCGGCTGCAAACGCGCCGTAACGTCCAGGTAGGCCGAGGCCGGCACCTGCTTTTCCCCGCAGCCCTTGATCACCACACGCTGGCCGGTAAAAGCCTCCAGATCAAGTCCCGCAATGCTCTGGCGGAAGTGCAGGCGCAGGTATTCCTCTTCCTCCCCCATGAAAATATCATGGGCAAACGGCGCAGCTGCCGCGGCCACCAGCATGTAGGCCCACGCCGGAATGATCGCGTCGGTAGAGCAAAATACTAACAGTGTTTTGTCCCGGTACTGACTAAAGTCGTGCCCTTTGATGTGCTCACGGAAGTCTTTTTCCTTCAGCATCAACTCCATGAACAGGTAATCCTTCAGGTCGAGCGAGGCAAAAGGCGCTTCGGGCCAGTACTCCTCCAACTTGAGGGTGATCAGCCGGGAGTTGGCTACTTTATTTACGAGTGTATCGGCCATGGAGTTATTGGTTACTGCATTTCAACAGTCTTGTCCGCGCTTCGGTTTTAAAAGTTGCAGATCAGAGTTCAAAAATTAGACATCAGCCTTTAGGTAAAGGCTGCTCATTTTTTGCCGAATTTTCCTCTGAACTTATTCTGATTCCTCAGCATGTAGCAGAGTAGTTTCTCTACATCAATGCTCAATTCTTTATGTACCAGGAATTCTTCGTTATTGAAGTAGCCGCAGCGTCTTGCGGATCTTGGCCACGACATGGTTTCGTAGTTTTATCCCTTGGCGTCGGTTAGCTTGGCGGTAAAGTGCTTCGGGTAACGGCGCTTGGCATAGGACTCCGCCAGGTTAGCACAGACGGAACGGGAAGACCTCCTGATTTGATCGTTCAGGCTATAGGTCTCCTCTTTGGAAAATCGTCGGCTCGGGTGGAATATCTTGTCGGAAAGAATCTCTCCTTTCTCAAAGACTTTCCAACGAAAGAAAAATGGTAAGGTCATACCGTTTACTTTTTTTGCCACAAACTTACTGGTAGCCGAAGTCAGCATTCGTTATTTATGCGTGTATAAAAGATTGTAGACGTATGAATACGAATAAAAAACAGCGAGAAATGGCGCAATTGTTTGTTACAAACAATTGCGCCATTTCTCGCTGAACGCTGAACGCTGAACGCTGAACGCTGAACGCTGAACGCTGAACGCTGAACGCTGAACGCTGAACGCTGAACGCTACTGCACCGCAGCATTGGCATCCACGATGCCCCAGCCAAAGTTTCCGCTACGGCCCGGGTAAATTGAGGCGGCCTGCTTCATTTTGTTCAGAATGGTGGTTTTGCTCTGTCCGGTATTCCGGGCCCAAACGAGGGCGGCGATGCCGGCGGTGGTGGCCGTGGCGGCGCTCGACCCGCCTACGTAGCCGGAGGTGTCGTTGTAACGGCTCAGGGTGAGGCTGGTGCGGTCGGTGTCGCTGCGACGTTGCATTACCGCCACGAAGTCTACCGCGCTGCCGTCGTGGCAGGTATTACAGCGCTTCATCGGGCTGCCGGTGCGGATACCGGTAACGGCAACCGTCTCGCTCATGCTGGCGGGGAAGATCACGCCGTACCAGCTCGTCCAACTCAGGGACGTACCGGCGGCGGCGAAGATCAGCTTGCCGCGGTTGTTGGCGTAGCGAATACCGTCCTTCACCGTGCCGCTGCTGAATACATCGCCGATGCTCATGCTGATGACCCGGATGGCGGAGCGATTGCCTGCGTCTACGAGCGAATTCTTGACGCCTTTTTTCTCCTTGCTGCCGTTGATGATCACGTCGGAGGTGGCGCGGTAGCTGTAGAGGTTGGCTTTGTAAGCGACACCCACCGTGCTGCCGTTGTTTGTGCGCGGCGCGGCGGCCAGGCCGGCCATCTGGGTGCCGTGGCCGCAGCGGTCGTTGGGTCCGTCGCGACGGCTGCGCCACCAGCTGGGCTCGTAGAAGCCGTACTTACTGATCGAGCGGCCGGTACTCCAATCGCTGCTGAACTGGCTGCCGAGTTTGTTTTGCTCGGGGTACACGCCGGTATCGATGATGGCGATGCCGACGTTATCACCCTGGCTCTTGCTCCAGGCCTGGGGGATGTTCATGTAGGCGTAGTTCCAGGGTTGTCTGGCGCCGGGGCTGATGGTAGTGAAGTCGCCTCCGGTGATGTTATCGGACGGAGCCTCGGAGCAGCCGGAGCCGGAGCGCAGCTGCACGTCGCCCCCCGCATAGTTGGAGGGTTCGAGGTAGCGGACTTCGGGGCGGTCGCGGAACTCTGTGAGCACATCGGGGTGCAGCACCTTCACGTCCAGGATCGGCAGTACGCCGTCTTCCTCGTACACAAAAAGCTCTTCTTCGGTGATGGGCTGTCCGGTAAGACGGGTGGTGGCTTCGATCAGGTCACTGACCAGTTCGTCGCGAGTGGTTTTCCAGGCTCCGGCGGTGACGTCGATCTCGTGGATCGTCTCGTTGATGTTCGGGTAGCCGGCGGGCTGGTAACCAAGGGAGGCGTGGTTTTCGCTTAGCGTTAGCGCGCTCCAGACTACGTTGACCGAAGCGTCGTTCCAGTCGTAAACGGTGTTGGTGGTTTGCAGATGCTCCTCCACCAGTTGGTTCAGTTCAGCGCGGGTGAGCGGTGTTTGTACTTCGGTGGCGACGGATGCGACGGGGGCGAGCTGCTCGTCGTTACAGGCGAAAAAGGTGAGCGCAAGGGCGCAACAGAGTAAGATCCTTTTCATGGCGTTTGGGTGGTATATATTATGCAGCGGTCCCATTTGGCGCGGTCGCGGGTGCGAAGAAAGGCTTGGAAGGAGCAATGTCCCCGGGTCTCTCGGATTCGTAAGTGATCAGCTACGTTACGATTCCAGGATTCAGAACAATTGGTTGCTGCTGCGGTGAAATTGTGGTGGTTTATGCCGCTAATATAGCTAATTTCGAAATTATAGCGAAATTTCGCTGTGATATAACTCAGGCGAGCGGTACCGTGCGCCGCATTACCGTTCGAATTGCGCCGTGCGCCGTGTAATTTTTTCCAAGGCGCACAGCGTCTTTGCCGACCGAGGGGTGACTTGCCCTCGCCGCTCACCGGTTCCTTGCTCTTTAAAAGGTTATTCCTCTGCACCTGCGTCCCCGCCCAAAAAATCATGTACGATAAACTCGGCCTCGGTAAGTGCCACCTGCAGGTCATCGTTGATGAGGATGCGGTCGAATTTATCCACGTAGGTGAGCTCCTCGGCGGCCCGGGCAATGCGCACCTCCAGTTCCGCCTTGCTTTCGGTGTTGCGGTCGCGCAGCCGCTGAAACAGCACGTCGGAGTTCGGGGGGTTGATGAAAACGGCCAGGCTCTCCTCGGGATAAAGTCGCTTCAGGTTGGTTGCTCCCTTCACCTCGATGTCGAAAACGATGGCGCGGTCCATGGCCCAGATGCGCTCCACCTCGGCGTGCAGCGTACCGTAAAAACGGCCGGGGTACACCTCCTCGTATTCGATGAACGCCCCCGCTGCGATCTTGGCTTTAAACTCCTTGTCGGTCAGAAAATGGTAAGACACGCCGTCTTCCTCGCCGGGGCGGATGGGCCGGTTGGTGGCGGAAACGGAAAACGCCAACTCCCCGAAATGAGCAAGCAGATGACGCACGATCGTGGTCTTGCCCGCCCCCGAGGGGGCGGTGAAGATGAGCATTTTTCCGGAGGACTTTTCAGGCAACATTAGCGAGTTGTTCTTTGATCATTTCGAGGTGCTCCTTCATCCCGACGACCAGTTTCTGAATCTCGGCGGCGTAGGCTTTTGCCCCCAGGGTGTTCACCTCCCGGCCGATCTCCTGGCTGATGAAGTTGAGCTTGCGGCCTTTTACGGCGTCCTTATTGTTAAGGATCTCCAGGAAGTAGTCGCAGTTTTGCTTCAGGCGGACTTTTTCCTCGTTGATGTCCATCTTTTCGAGGTAAAAGAGGATTTCCTGCTCGTAGCGATTCTTGTCTACGTTGTTGCGGCCCATAAAATCCTTGAGGTGTTTCTCCATCCGGTCACGAACCGACTGAACGCGCACCTCTTCGTAGGGGGCTACTTCTTCCAGCAGGGCGGCGATGCCCCGGCAGCTGTCGGCGAGGTCTTTGGCGAGTACGGTGCCCTCCTGACTCCGGTATTCGTTGAGGTGATCGACGCAGGCCAGAGCGGTAGCTTCCAGGTGGGGCCAGTCTTCGTCCGTCAGGCGATTGCTGCCCGTCTCGACGATGCCGGGGATGCGGAGGAGAGCGGCGTAGAGGCCGTTCTGATGGCTGCGATGGGTTCCGTCGAGGCCAGTGGGCAGAATATTCAATCCGCCCGTCTCGTCGTTTCCGTGTATGGCGCCTACTACATCCTTATACAACTGGTTGAGCAGGGCGGTATTGATCTTAACGCCGCCGCCGCCGGTTTCGTCGGCTACTTCCACGTTCACTTCCAGTTTGCCGCGTTTGACCCGGTCGAGGATGAGGCGGCGCAGTTTTACTTCATACTGGTGCAGGTACTGGCCGGAACGAAGGCGCAGGTCGTTTTGCTTGCTGTTAAGCGCGCGAATCTCGACGGTATAAGTTTTGCCCGCATGGGACTTGGTCGCCCGGCCGTAGCCAGTCATCGAAAGAAGCATATGCACCGGTTTTCTGGGTGTAGCGGCAAAGATAACCGGATCGGGCGTAACGAAGCGAAGTGACCGTTAAATGACGAAATCAGCTTGCAGAACGGATGGATAATTGCGATTAGATGTTTTTGCAATCGACGCATAAAACGCTGATTTAAAAAGAAATAGTTCGGTATGTTAACCGAAATTCGCTCAAAAAGGCGATATTTGCGTCGCTTTTGAAAATCCCCCTAACAGGAACATAAAAAACCAAAAATGAGGAAAGCTGATCTAGTAGCAAGCATTTCTGATAAAACCGGCATCGCAAAGGTCGATGTACTGGTATCTCTCGAAAGTTTCTTTAAAGAAGTGAAGGGTAGCCTTGCGGAAGGAGAGAACGTCTACATCCGCGGATTCGGCTCTTTCGTCGTCAAGAAGCGGGCCAAAAAAATAGGACGTCACATTAAGGAGAACAAGGCGATCGAAATTCCCGAGCATTTTATTCCGGCGTTCAAACCCGCGAAAATTTTCGTGGAGCAGGTGAAGGATAAGGTAACCGTTTTGCCGAACGAAGAAAAGAATAACTAGATGGGCCGCTCCCAGTGGATTGCCGTTGCGGTGGCGAGTTTGCTACTGCTGCTTACGTATCTGGGTTGCCCGGTACGCCCTCCCGAAATGGAGGAGGGGTTTAAGCGCGGCCCCCTGGAAGCAACGGGACTGGAGTCATTGATCCGGGCGGCGCGCGCTACCCTGAAACCGGCGGAGGTCGCCACCCTGGCCAGTCTGGAGGGGCGGCTGGAAGAAGTGGAGGATGTGGTGGAAAAACGCCAACCCCTGCTACAGCAGCTCGCCGGCGAATGGTACCGGGCCGGCCGCCCGGCGATCTCCGGCATTTACGCCAGGAAAATTGCCGAGGACACGAATACGGAGGAGGCCTGGAGCATCGCCGCAACCACTTTCAGCATTTGTCTTAAGCAGGAGGACGCCGACGATAAGACGCGGCAGTTCTGCTCCCGCCAGGCCGAGGCAGCCTACCAGGCCGCCATCAGTCTCGATCCCCGGGAGGTAGATCACCGCATAAATCTGGCGCTCACCTACACCGATTACCCCCCGAAGGATAATCCCATGAAGGGAATTCTGCAGCTGCGGGAACTGGTGGAGAACTACCCCGACAACCCCCGGGTGTACATCTCCCTGGCCCAGCTCTCCATCCGTACCAACCAGTGGGAAAACGCGGCCAAGCGACTTGAGAAAGCCGTTGAGCTGGCCCCCGACAACCCGGATGCCGTATGTAATCTCGCCCGGGTCTACGAAACCCTGAAACGAATGGAGGCTGCCGCCGCCGTCGGCGCTCGGTGCCGGGAATTGGTGAAATAGATGCTTGCAGACGAAGCCTGCAGTCACGCAGAATCAGGCTGAAAATTAACATTTTGCCGGGTTGGTCCCTCTAAGCGTTATCCAGGCGTTAAAACGGCAGGTGTGGTTTCCTCAATTCAAACAAAAACTTCCCGCGAAGTGTACTATCTTTGCGGGCTCAATTACCCCGTAACATTTTTAATAACCAAACTTGACTACTATGCCATGTGGAAAAAAGCGGAAGCGTCATAAGATTGCTACCCATAAGCGGAAAAAGCGTCTGCGCAAGAACCGCCATAAGAAAAAGAACCGCTAGTACGGAGTTGATCTCCGAACTGCTACATACCATCTCCGGCCGGGGTGCTTCGTGCGCACCGGTCGGATACCGATGGTTTAGTGACTGACGTCAGCTGATTCTGCTTAGCCTTACGGTTGAGATTCTTTTGCCATTCTATTCATTTTTTTTGAACACACCCTCCCGACCCATCAAAGTAATCGATCCGCAGCTAATATTACCCTGCCGATTCTAACCCTCCGGATCTTTTCTAGCTGATACTTACGACTTACCACCCCCGTGACGTTTATGCGCTAAAACACGTACCGCCTTTCTACCCGGCCCTACGTAACAAGAGCTTCGCCGCCACCTGCCGTTCCTTTTATCCGGACGTGCGGCGGTATAAATTCCTTCAAGTATATCATTTTCGTCGCCCGGTATTTGTTCTTTCTATTGCTTTGTCAACGTCGGTCTTCAGTGTTCAATCAACTATTTATGGTGATTGTTCTCCTCCCGTAAACGCTGCCCGGCCAGCTGGCCTTCCGGTCGTTGCCTCATTGGTAAACGGTATTATTTTAAAGGCACCAAATGCATTAGACGCTCCCTCCCCGATTCGTTTCGGTGGCGGGCTTTCGTGTATTTATTAAACTCCTAGCCAAAGCATGGAAAAAGAAATGATCGTCTCTTCTACGGGTAAGACCGTGGAAGTGGCGCTTCTCGAAAACGGTAAGCTGGTGGAAATCCACCGGCAACGATCCACGGACCAATTCACCGTGGGCGACGTTTTCTTGGGGAACGTAAAGCGGGTGACCGCACCCCTCAATGCCGCGTTTGTTGACATCGGTCACAAAAAAGACGCGTTTCTGCACTATACCGATCTGGGGCCGAAGGTCCGGTCGCTTCAAAAATGGTATACCACCACGGCTTCGGGTAAGAACCCAACCGGCCAGCTGGGTAAGTTCCGGATGGAAAAAGAGATCGTCAAGACCGGAAAGGTCGACGAAGTCTTTAAAAAACGACAGGTCGTACTGGCCCAGGTGCTCAAGGAGCCGATCAGTACGAAAGGCCCGCGCCTGAGCTGTGAGATCACCATTCCGGGCCGCTACCTGGTCATCACCCCCTTCAGCGAAACCGTTGCGGTATCGAAGAAGATAAGCACCAGCGAGGAGCGCAAACGTTTGCTGGTGCTGGTGGAGAGCATTCGCCCCGCCAACTTCGGCGTAATCGTTCGTACCGCCGCCGAGGGCAAGGGTGTAGGCGAGTTGCTTGAAGAGATCGAGTTTTTGATGGATAAGTGGAAAACCATCTACGAAGCCGCCAAAACGGCCAAGGCCCCGGCAAAATTGCTCAGCGAAGCCGATAAAACGACCGGCTTGCTCCGCGATCTGTTCACTCCGGACTTCAGTAAGATCGTGGTGGATGACAAAGAACTGTTCGAAACAGTAAAGAGTTACGTCGCCGGTATCTCACCCGCTAAAGCCGGTATCGTGCAGTTGCATAAGGCCAACCGGCCGATCTTCGATGCCAACGGCATTACCAAACAGATCAAGAGCAGCTTTGGTAAAACCGCGACCATGTCGAGCGGTGCATACATTGTCATCGAGCATACCGAGGCGATGCACACCATCGACGTGAACAGCGGCAACAAAATGCCGAGCCAGAACCAGCAGGAAGCCGTACTCAAGATCAATCTCGAAAGTGCGGAGGAAATTGCCCGGCAGTTGCGGTTGCGCGATATTGGCGGCATCATCGTAATCGACTTCATCGATATGCGCGACGCCGAACACCGCAAACAACTGGTGACGGCCATGCGCAAGCACATGAAGAATGACCGCGCTCAGCATACCGTACTGCCGCTCTCCAAGTTCGGTCTGATGCAGATCACCCGCCAGCGCGTACGCCCGGAGGTGAAGATCACCACCGCCGAGAAATGCCCCACCTGTGGCGGTACCGGAAAAGTGAACGCAACCATTTTACTGACCGACGACGTCGAGCGCGACCTCAACTTCATCATGGAGGCCCGGCCGAAGGCTAAGTTGAAATTGAAGGTTCACCCCTTCATCGCCGCCTACCTAAAGCGGGGTATGCCCAGCCTGCAGATGAAGTGGTACATGAAGCATTATCGCTGGTTGCAGATTCTTTCTGACAACGATTTTCCCATCACCACTTATAAGTTTTACGACGGGTCGGATGACGAGATCAAGCTGTAGTGCAGCACATTTGTGGCGGAGTATCTATAACGCACTATCCGGGTTTTCCGGGTGGTGCGTTGTAGTTTTTGTCAACCGGCCCTTGGCGGCACTGTACAACTTAACTTCAGGAGTTAAAAATCCGTATGCGACAAGGAGGCGACGGGAACGACGTTAACCAAAACCCTAAAAACGGTAATCCAGGTAAAGCCCGCCCCCGGCCGGCGCGATCGTCATCCCCTTCGGCAGCACGTTTTTTTTGTGCAGCGTCGGCACCAGGTACCCGATACCGGCCCCGAGGGCATAACCGGCGATCACGTCGGTAGGGAAGTGCCTGGCCGCCCGCACGCGCAGGTATCCGGTTACCGCGGGGATGGTGGCGGCCGCTCCCCAAACGTAACGCTTCAATTTGCTGTCCGGATAATAATCAGAGAACACGCGCGCGAAAAAGAAGGATCCCGCAGCGCAGAGGGAAGTATGGCCGGACAGGAAAGAAGCCCGGTCTCCGCTGGCCAGGGGCCGGTCGGGTTCCCAGTCGGGGGCGAAGACGTAGGGCCGGGAGCGGCGAAAAGAGGTTTTAGTCAGATTCGTGATCGCGCTGGTCAGCAGAATGGTTTCGGTGTAAAGGATGGCCAGTTTACCGGCGTCCCGGCGGGTTTCGCGGCCGAAGAGCAGGAGGCTTCCGATGCCGATACCGGCATCCCGGGTCTGATCGCTCCACAGGCGCGCGCGTTTACTTCCGAACTGGGTGCCCAGGCGGTCGAATCCGTTGATGTCATCGTAGCTGGTAAGAGAAAGCTCGGAGAGGAGTGGCTGGTTTTTGTCGAGCCGGTTCTGGAGGTGGGTGCCGAGCCCGAGTACTGCAGCTCCGGTACTCACGAATAAAAGTTCTCTTTTAAGCGATAGTTCGTAGGGCCCGCGCGACTCCGACTGAGCGTCGGCTGTCGTGGTTGCCGTCAGGAAAAAAAGTAAGAGGAAAATAAACTGCTGCATGCGACGAATATAACCGGTTTTACGAAAATTGACCCTGCATCCCGCGGCCGCGCTTAAAAAATATGGGAGGAAAAGGACAACAACGGCCCCGCCGGACGATACGACTGAAAACACCGCGCCCGGCCAAATCCAACTATAGGGACGGCCGGGCGCAATGTTTATCGGGGATCTCGGTTACACGCTTATTTTTTAAGCGCGATGAGGATATCCTTGAGCAGGTCGTTGTCGGAAGGACCTTCGACGACTTCTTCCACCTCTTCCGCCTGAGATTTGTTGTACGCTCTAACGATCAGGAACAGGACAAAGGCAATGATCAGGAAGTTGATGATCATCTGGATGAAGTTACCGTAGCGGATGGCGGCACCGGAAGTGACCGTACCGTCCTCGGCGACAACGTCGGGAGAAAGGTCGTACTTCAGTTCGGAGAAATCAACTCCACCCATGGCCTGGCCGATGGGGGGCATGATGACATCGTTGGTAAACGAAGTAACGACGGCTCCGAAGGCTGCGGCGAGGATGACCGCCACGGCCAGTTCGAGCACGTTACCCTTCATAATAAAATCTTTAAATTCCTGAATCATACTAAAATGTGTTTTGCGTCGCCGTAGCGCACGCGGGTGAGTAGTTTGAGCGCAAAAATATAACTTTTGTTACATATGAATACGGCAACGGCTAAATTAGGTTGTTTAAACAAGATGTGCGCTACCGCAAACGGTCCGCGCTGCGGACCAATTTTTCGTCGGCTTTGATGTATTTACCGGCAAGGATTCCGAAAATGATGGCCACCAGCGGAAGCCCAAGCCCGACATCCGGGGTAACGCCCGCCGGTACCCGGGCGGTGAAGAAGAGATAGAGTCCGAAACCCACGCCAATCACTACGGCCAGGATCGACACCATGGCAATCTTGGACTGCAGGGGGCGGTTTTTGAACAGAAAAATACTGGCCAGCAGCAGTACGCCGGCCAGAGCAAAAGCGCCGATGAGTACGGGGCTGTCGAACACGTTGAAACTGGCGTCCTGAAACAGTGTGCTGTCGGCCACCGGGGCGGGGCTGTCGGCTGCGTCGGTACCGAAAAGCCCGAAGCAACTGCCGGAGGCCAGGAGCAGGAAGATGGACTGGAGACGTTGGATCATGGTTGGTTTTTTGCGCGAAGATAAAGGAGGGGCCGCAACATCAGGAGAGATTCATCCATCAAAATAATGCCGCGCGGCCATTCCTCCCCGGGTCACTCCGCCCCGAACCGAACCAGAAACGCCAGCGAAAAATTATCGAAGGCCGTGCTCATCATCTTGCGGTAGGCACCGGTCTGCGATTCGACGTTGTTGATGTTGGCCATGGGGCGCGATACTTCCTCATACTTGTAGGGTTTCACGTTGCCGGGGTAAGACATGGTCAGTTCCCAGTCGATGTTGGTAGCCAGGAGATATCCCTTGAACTGGCGATCGCTCGGGCCGCGGGCCGCGTTGTCGGCCTCTTCAGTGAGGATATCCGGGTACTGGGCCAGGATCTGCCGGCGTGTTTCCGGCTCGGCATCGCTCAAAAGTTCGAGCAGGAGGCGGCGTTGCTCCGGGTCCAGTTTGCTGGGTAAGCCGAAGTCGTTGGTGCGCATGGAACTCCAGATGTAGAGGGACGGAAACCTGCCCTGGGGACCGGCGTCTTCTTCGAGGGTACTGACCCGGTAGTCTATTTCCATTACCAGCCCTTCGGGTTTCGTAGTGCCTGCGTGCTGTTTCACCTGGATCATACCGACCCCGAAGAGGGTGTCCAGCTTGGTCTGTACCGTTGCGGTCAGGCGTTGCTCCAGCGAAGAGGTGGAGGCGGTAAAGAAAGTCTTGATCGAGGCGGGTGGTTGCTGGCCGGGCAAGGGGTAAGCGGTACCTTCCATCGCGTTGCCCATGGTGGTGTACTGGTCCACGATCTGGCGGGCCTCGGGACCGTAATCCATCCAGTCTTTCAGGTCCTTTTCCTGGCGGAAGACGATGCGGATGGTATTGTCGTCATTAGCGGCCAGATAGTCGAGGGTATTGCGGAAGAAGATCTGGGAGGCGGAGGCCTTGCCGCCCCCGCGCGCGCGGTCGTAGTCGGCGATGGCATCCTTCAGCAGGGCGGTACGGATGCTCCGGACGCTGTCGATAAATACGCTGGTGGGGTAGGTGCCAGTGAACTCGTTGACGAGCGGAATTTGCGGCGCGGTGGCCAGCGTACGGAAGCGGCATTCCTCATAGGCGAAAACAGCCCGGTCTTTCCATTCCGAGACCATTTCTGTATGTTGAAGGTGGCGGTAGGCGGTACAGTCGCAGCCGCCGCGGTCGCAGGAGGTTTCCATGGCGATGCGGGCCTGATCGACCAAAAGGCTGTCGCGGCCGAAGCGAACGACGGCGGCGTTGGCACGCGAGCCGAAGCTGCGTAGGTAATCCTTGGCCGAAGTGAGCGAACGTTCCTGCTGGTAATGCGCAAAGGCGTTCCATTCGTCGAGGAAGGCGACTTTAAAAACCATGACGCCGATGAGGGTAGCCAGCAACAGGCCAAAGATGAAAATGGGGGCGGTGTACCAGGGGTTGCCGTTGCGCATCCGCCAGCGATTATAACGGGTACCGTAGCCGGCGCCTTCGTTCTTGATCTCGACGGTTTTGTTGCGCTCGGTGTGGAGCTTGCCGTAAGCTACGTAGAACTGGCGGCCGCAGTGGGGGCAGTCGGCGCGCAGATTACGATCTGCGGGCATGCGCAGGCTGCGTTTGCAGCTGGGGCAGGAGATGATTACTTTCTCAGACATTGTTAACGGGGTGTTAGGGTAGTGTACATAAAAACTGATGTGAAAATACGGGTTGTAACGGATAGGGACAAATTCCGGGCGCGGACGCGGGATGCAAAATCTGTTGTAGGCGGACCGCATTCATTAGCGCTTGTCGGGAAAAATTGGATGCTGACCGGAAATTACCGCTTTGCGGGCGCTGGAAGAAATTGCTTGTCGGGGAAAATCTGCTTGCGACCCGCGACAACATTTTTAACACTTCCGGACTTCCTGTTATCAGGATGCTCCTTCAACATTCGTTCCCAAAAGCTATCTCCATGTCTACCGACGATGCCCGCCTTTCCCTGCGCCCCCGACTTTCCCTTGCACCCGCGACCGCGCCCGATGAACGGTTCCAGAACGACACTCTGCGTCCCGTCCTGAAACTGCAGCACGATCTGCTTCTGGCCGTCTTCCGGCTTTATCTCGCCAAGCGGAAGGTGAAACTCGACCAGATACCCGCCAAAGAGCGCTTCGCCAGGATCAAGGAACTGCTCACCCGCGATAACCGCCTGCGCGGCCTCCTTTTCGGCATCGCCGTCGGGCAGTTTACCGCCTCCGAAATGAACTACTACCTGGTCAGCGAGGGCAACGTGAACCGCCGGATCACCAACCTGCTGGTGGAGCGGATGACTTCGGTCTTCGCGCCCGTTGAGCGATAATTCTTGTGCCGGAACGTTTGCCCGGCAAGCGCTTTAATTCATGGTCAATATCCGATGGCCTCCGAACGTTGATAATCCATGCGCTTCCTACTTCCTGTTTTGCTTCTGTTTGTCGCCCAGCCCCTGGCCGCCCAGCTTCCCCTCACCCCGGAGTTCAGCGCCCTGCTCGACCGTCTCGAACTGCGTCTCCGGCTGCCGGAAGACATCCGTTTCAAACGGAAGCCCAACCCCGAAAACGATTACCTCGCCGACCAACTGACCCTTTACGACAAAGCCGGTAAAGTGGAGATGCGCTTTCACCTTCGCCCCGAGTCCGATCGTGATGTTTATTACCAGCGCCCCCACCTGCGTACCGGCGTACTGGTGATGAACCTGGCCAGCAACGACGAAGACGCCGTCACCACCGTACACGCCTTCGACGAGGAAGAACTCCGAACCTACGGGGCCGACTGGGGCAAGATGTACACATTCCGCCCCAAACGCAGCTACAGCCCCCGCGCCACCGCCCAGCTGATCGCGATCTACAAGCGGGGACGCGGGTTGGCGTACACGGTGCTGCTGTTCGATAAAGCGCCGGGGGTGCTGGAGGAGCGGCAGTTCAGCCTCGGCTTTCGGGAAGATCTGGAAAAGTGATCAAGTCCGGGCGGGAGCGGAGTTGTTCCCGTTCGGAGCCTACTCCTTGGTCATCCGGTCCACCCGCGCCAGAATATCCGGCATCCGGTAATTTCCGGCCATTTCACGAAGGTGATCCGCCGCCGTTTCCTGCTCCATGCCGAATGCGGTGACGTAAAGCGGTTTCTTGCTTTCCCCGCGCAGAACCGCCGCGGCGTTGGTGTCCCGGAAGTAGGATTTGGCAATCCCGACGACGGGAATGCATTCCCCGAGTTCCTGGTACAGGTGTCCGCCCAGCCCCAGCCGCTCCCCGGCGTTGAGGTACACGTAGCCATCCACGACGATGACGTCGATCTCCGCGAGGTCGAAATCCCGCAGGGCCTCCAGGATCAGGGGCATCTCGCGCAGGTAAAACCGGCCGGGCTCGTAACCGGCGGCCGGGCCGGAGGTCCATTCGAAGAGTTCAGCCGGTTCGGCGTCGGTCCAGTCGTGGAAAGCGGCGGCGATCAGCCGGGTGGTGGTATTGGTGTAATGCGCGTCGAAGGCAAGTTTCATCGTTAGGGTTTAAGTTCGGATCAGAAGCGGCAATTCTCAGTTTGGCCTTTTTTAGCCTTAAGCTCAGGCTTTTAGGTCACCAATTCTATGCGCTTAAGCCCCCCCCTCTCTCTTCCGGAGAGGGTCCGGAGTGAGGTTAATTGAAGCCAAATTGAGAACGGATGAATCAGAAGTAAAGGGGGGGAGCGGGGCCGGGGAAACTGCTTTCATCCGTCGGGACGGGTGGAATTGCCGATGTTCCGGATTGGAGGCCGCGGCCGGCCTACCGGACGGAGATCACCTCCCCTTCCGCCAGCACGAAGACCCGGTCCCCGATTCGGGTTTTCACCTCGGCACAACCGGTGAAGGCCCCGAAGGCCGGCAGGATGCCACCGCTTGAACCGAAGAAAAAGGCTGGAAGTTTCATTCCGTTGCCGGCCGTGTCGACGAGCCGGACGCAGGGGTGAATGTGGCCGTAGATGTTGTAGGTGCCGTCGGGGATGTGTTCTGCTTCCAGCGGATGGTGACTCAGGCAGAGCCCTTCGACGACGTAGATCTCCGGACGAAGGATCAGCCGGGCTTCGGCGTAAGCGGCGGGCGGCATGATGTCGTGGTTACCGGGCACCAGCTCAAAATCGATGGTGTCGTACGCGTGGGTGAAGTCGCAGAAAGTACGCCAGACGTGGTTGCGGTCGCTATGGAAAAGGTCTCCCAGCAGGAGGATGCGGGTGGGCTGAAACCGGGCGATCAACTTGCGGAGCCGGTTGAAGTTGTCGTCCGTCACCCCCATCGGTACGGGAATGCCCGCCTTCCGGAAATGAGCCCCCTTGCCCAGATGCAGGTCAGAGAGCAGCAACGCCTTTTGCCCTGGCCAGTAGATGGCTTTGTACGGGTGCAGCTCCAGCGCGTGGCCGTTTATGGTGGTTTTTTCCATGCAGGGCAAAGGTAGTTTAACTGCAAATATTTCCCGTCCCTAGTCAACGAGGCAACTACAACTCGGATAAGGCTCTTCGAGCATCTGGTTCAACGAGACGCAATTGTCTTATCCACCCCTCTAAAAAAACAAACCAATACTTTAATCGTTTTAAGATATAGCTTAGGCGGTTTGCACACCTCCACTTAAGGATATACTATTTCACATACACACAAATTCCTGCATGTTCAGAATCTTCTTCTTCCTCACGCTCTTTGCCAACACCATCCTTTCCGGCCAGTCCGCCGCCAAAGACTACAATTACGCCTCACCGAAGCTGATTGGTGACCTACCCGCTGAGCTCGACGAAATTTCCGGCCTCTCGATGGCCCCCGGCCACCGCAACGAACTGCTGGCCGTACAGGATGAAAAAGGTAAGATCTTCCGCATCAATGCAAGGACCGGCGGCCTGCTCTGGGCCATAAATTTCTGGAAAGACGGCGACTACGAAGCCATCGAGGCCGTGGGCGACGACATCTGGGTGGCCAAAAGTACCGGTACCCTCTACCACATTACCCACGCCGGTAAGCCCAACCAGGACGTAGCTAAATACAACACCGCCCTCAACGGCGACAACGACGTGGAAGGCCTTGCCTATGACCCTGCCCGTAACCGCCTGTTACTGGCCTGTAAAAAAGATGCTAAAGATGACGGCAACGATAAGAACGGCCGCTACATCTACGCCTTCGACCTCGCTACAAAGACCCTTGGCAAGCAACCCGTTTTCGCCATCGAACGCGAGGCGGTGCAGAACTTCCTGGCGAAGTGCGAGAAAACCACCGAGCACGAAAAACTCTGTGATTTTTTCATCTCTCGCGACGAGTACGACCTCGCCCCTTCGGCCATCGCCGTTCATCCTAAAACCGGCCAGCTATTCATCACTTCTTCGGTGGGTAAGGTGCTCATGGTGCTAAACCCCGACGGGCAAATCGACCACCTGCAGCGCCTCAACAAAAAGCTCTTTGCCCAGCCCGAAGGGCTGACTTTTGACGCCGACGGTACGCTCTACATCAGCACCGAGAAGAAGAAGGAGGCGCACGCGCGGGTTTACCGGCTGGCGTATTTGGGGAAGTAGATTGAGTATTAAGAATTTACCGCATAGACTGGAGACTAAAGACTTGCCGACTTGAGACTCTAATTAGGGCGCGGCCGCAGGTGCAGGGGAAGGTTTAGGGGCAGGGTCTAAGGGGCTTTCGTCGTAATCCCCTATCTTTAGGAAGTGATTTGAGCTTGAAACTTCCTTGCTTTCTTCTCCGTTATATTCCCACTTCACCAATGCATCTTCCATGTCCGTTGATCCCGTAACCAAGCTAAGTGAGCTCGATGTGGCCCGTTACCGGGTGATCAGACTGTTGATGCAGTCGGAAGACCTGGCGTACCTGGCCCGGTTAGAGCTGCAACTTGTTAACGTTCTTGACCCGGAGCGGTTGGCTTTGGAGGGGGCTGGTGAGGTACTACCCGCTGCAAGTTTGGCATTACCAAAAGGCACCGCTGAAATGACCTCGGAAGAGCGGTTGGAGCAAGCAAAACTGGAACAGCGTTATAAGCCCGCTTCCAAAAAAGAATGGGCCGAATTCGCTGATGTATTCGCTCATATTTCAGAAGAAGAAGTTCGTGACTTCATAGATGCTGATTAAGGCATATGAAATTCGTACTTGACACCAACATCATCATTCACGCCGGTAGAAGTCTTGATTTTCAAGCTTATCTCGATAAACGGTTCGACCTGTTTAACCCGGTTAACCAGTTGATTGTACCGATTGTAGTAAAGGGCGAATTGCTGGCGGGTTCTCCTCCATTCTTACTTGGCGCAAAGCGAAGAAGTCGGCAGGAAAATTTCCTGGCGAATACCATTGAACTGAATCTCAACCAGCAAACCGTATTGAAGTATGCAGAAATTGATCTTTTTAGCCGGGGTAAGCACCCAAAAAAGGTATTGAATACTTCCGCCATAAAAATGGGTAAAAACGATCTCTGGATCGCCGCCACCGCAGTTGTGGAAAAGGCGGAACTCATTACTACCGACAAAGACTTCCGCCACCTGAGCGGTGAGTTTCTGACGGTTCATTACGTCGATTCCGATGCGGTACTCAACAAATAGTCATCGGGGATTCGCTCCTATTTCGCCCCCTCATTAATCGAAGAGATCATGATGTGCGCCCGGTGCGTGCCCGGGTTCATAATCCAGGGATGGTTGGGGGCGACGGGGGACTCCGGGAGACCGGTAGACTCGGCGGTAGCGAACGGCATGTAGACTACGTAGCGGTACTTGGCACCGTCGACCACGCCGGCATCCGGGTCGTACATCGCGCCGGGGCCGTGGTAGATGTGCAGTGCCGCGCCGGTTTCCCCCATGGAAAGCGTACCCGCTTTCACTTCTTTCTCCCGGGTGTTGAAGATTTCCTTGAAGCTCTTGCCTTCCGCCTTCAGCTCCCGGCCCCGGGCCATGAAGGGCTCCAGGCTTTTGTGGTAGCAGGCGGCGCTGAATTTCTCGTCCTTCGGATCGTCCGCCAAGCAGAAGAATTCGTTGGTGCCCTCCTTCAGGGTGACGAACTCGCCGGCCATATTATAGCCGATCACTTTGGCGTTGGCGCGGCTGGCCTCGGGTGCGGCGAGGAGAGCGGTGGCGATCAGAGCTTCGTCTGAGTCTATGGCTTGTAGGTTTTTTGGCTTTTCTTCGGGAGCTGATTGGTTTGTTTCAGGCTCGGGCGGGGTGGTCGCCCGGGGCTCGGAGTTGCAGGTGGTCAGGGTGGCTGCGAGGAGGAGGGAGTAGATGATTTTTTTCATGGCTGTATTGCTTGTTTGTCTGGAGATGATTCAATTGTAAGTTTCAAGCTAAGGGACGATCTATTCTTTTTCCAGACAAGGCTGTAGTTCTCCCGCTAAAATCTGCTTCACAACTGAATGCAGTTTTGCAACGTCATTGTCTTCTTCGTAGGTGTAGTACCATAAATGTAAGGAGCAGGCTGCTTGTTTGGTCGTTTTATTCACTCAGTTCACAGAGGTTGATAACCCAGCCCCGGCTTCAGTGGGTGCAAAGCGACGATTCATATTTTCAAACTTGCCTTTCGGCGACAACGACCCGCACTGCCCTCCAAAACCGCCTTTGCACCCGCGGCCGCGCCCAGAAAACGAATCCTAGCTACCCACCCACGAATTCTAGTCGGCCAAAAAATCGCCCCGGAATCCCCCGTGCTTTGTGTCATCACAAATCCACAAAGCACCCAATTATGAGATGCTACTTCGTCATCATCCTCATCTACTGCTGCCTCTTCGCCAACGGCCAGGACACCACCGGCAGCCCTTACTTCGAACTCTCCGAGCGGGCTGAGTTTCCGCTCCTGTCAACGAAAGCCGAGGTCAACATCGCCGGCGTGATCGCCGACGTCACCGTCCGCCAGACGTACGTCAACGGCGGTACCGAACGCCTCGAAGCCACCTACGTTTTCCCCGGCTCCACCAACGCCGCGGTGTACGGTATGACGATGATCGTCGGCCAGCGCCGCATCGCCGGCGTCATCCAGCGCAAGGCCGAGGCGCGCGCTACCTATGAAGCCGCCAAAGCCGAGGGCAAACGCGCCTCCCTGCTGGAGCAGCACCGCCCCAACGTCTTCCAGATGAACGTGGCCAACATCCTCCCCGGCGATACCGTCCACGTAGAGCTGAAGTACACCGAGCTGCTGGTGCCCGAGCGCGGCGTGTACAGCTTCGTGTACCCCACCGTCGTCGGCCCCCGCTTCACGGGCGAGAGCGCGCCCGGTACAACCGACTACGCCGCCCAGCCCTACACCAAAGGCAAGCCCACCTACGCCTTCGACATCAACGTACGCCTCAACGCCGGGATGCCGGTAAGCAGCATCCGCAGCCCGAGCCACAGCCTGGCGATCACGAGTGAAGGAAAGAACCGACTGATCATGCTCGGGGAAGAAACGGACACCGGCAATAAAGATTACGTCCTGGAATACGAGCTTCAGGGCGACCACATCCAGACCGGGATGCTGCTCTTCGAGGGCGAAACGGAAAACTACTTCCTGTACATGGCCCAGCCCCCCGCCGCGCCTACCAACCAGGACTACCCGCCCCGCGAATTCGTCTTCGTCGTCGACGTATCCGGCTCGATGAACGGTTTCCCGCTGGACGTGAGTAAAAAGCTGCTGACCCAACTCATCGGGCAGCTGCGGCCGGTGGACCAGTTTAACGTCGTGCTCTTCGCCGGGGCGAGCCAGAGCTGGCAGAAGACGTCTTTGCCCGCTACCGAAGCCAACCTGGCTTCGGCCCTCACCTTTCTGCAGTCCGCCCGGGGTGGGGGAGGTACCCATTTGCTCGCCGCGCTAAACACCGCCTACGCCCTGCCCCGCGCCGGAGCGGGTCTGAGTCGCAACTTCGTGGTGGTCACCGACGGCTACATCTCCGTCGAGCCCCAGGTATTTGACCTCGTACGCCAAAACCTCAACCAGGCCAACGTCTACAGCTTCGGCATCGGCGGCAGCGTGAACCGCGCGCTGGTGGAAGGCATGGCCCGCATCGGAAAGGGGCGCCCCGCTTTCGTCCTCAACCCCGCCGACGCCGACGAAGAAGCCGACAAGTTCCGCCGCTACATCAGTGAGCCGGTACTGACCGAAATGGAACTCGACTTCGGCGGTAAGTTCGCTGCCTACGACGTGGAGCCCATCAGCCTGCCCGACGTGAGTCGCGAGCGCCCGCTGATCGTCTTCGGCAAATACCGGGGTAAGGCGAAAGGAAAACTGCAACTGACCGGCTACGGCGGCTACGCCGGCCTCGACGCGCCCAACGGCCTTCAGGGCACGGAGCTGAAAACCGAAGCCGACTACCGCAAGCGCCGCTTCACCTTCCAACTCAAAGAGGCCGAAGCCTCGGATAAAAACGCCGCCCTCGCCCAGCTATGGGCCCGCGAGCGCATCCGCCGTCTTGACGACTACAACAACCTGCGGTACGACGATGCCCGCGTGGAGGAGGTCACCCAACTCGGTCTCGACTACAACCTGCTGACCCAGTACACCAGCTTCGTCGCCGTGGAGGAAACGCCCGTCGCCGATCCCGATTCCCCGCTCAATACCGTGAAGCAGCCCTTGCCGCTGCCGGAAAACGTATCCGCTACGGCCGTTGGCTTCACGCTTGGTTTTGCCGGGGTGTCTGGTCTGTCCAAAGCTTCAAAAACGACTCCGGTTTACGCTTACGCCCTCTTCTTCGGTCTGCTGGCCGGCGTGCTCTGCTACCTTTTATACGTGGTGTTTGGTCGCCGCTACCTTTACGCCCTTACCCCTTTAGTCCTTTTCTCCCTGCTGACCGGCTGCGATGCTGGCCGCAAGCATGCGCTTGTCCAGACGGAAACACCTGAAACCATTGAAACCCTTGCTTACGACGACCGGGCGGCGACCATCACTTTCATCCTCGGCGAAGACGAGGGCACCAACGCTTACTACGCCCGCGCCACCGAGTACTTCCGTTACCACCCGGAAGAGGCGGGCGAGTACCTGGTCACGGACCTGCGCAGCATTGGCGCGGTTCACGCGTACCTGCGTAATAACCGCTCCGTAGCCGGGGCGTGGCGCAAGATCAACCTCGTAGCCCACGGTAACCAGTGGACCGGCCTTTCGGTGCCCCTGCTACCGGGTGAAACCACCCGTACTTCTTCCGACGTTCTCGCCGGCTGGATGCCGGAGCGCTCCCTGCCAAAGACGCACCTGAGTGAGACGACCGAGATCATCGTCCACGGTTGCAGCGTGGGCCGCGACTCCGCCTTGCTGCTCCAGCTTAGCCGGACCTTCGCGGCAAGGGGCAACCGTTTTCCGGCAGTTTCCGCCTCAGAGAATTTCACCCTGTTCCGGGAGGGAGATTACGGCATGGAGCGCCACTACGCCGAGTACTACTTCCGGGCCACGCCCCTGGGCAGGTATCCGCAAAAGGAAGTGATGGCCAACCGCCTGCGCCGCCAGCACCCCGACAAACCGATCGACTGGGACGAGGCGCTCGACAACAGCCGCTTTACCGAAGAGCTGAAGCCTCATCTCTACCAGTTCAACGTGCCGGTTACCTGGACGCGCGTTTACCCCAACCACGGAGGTGTTACTTCGCCGACCGATCAGGAAGCATGGCTGGCCGGGGAGCCGGAGCTGATGGCACGTTTGGGAAAAATGGGGCTGTCTCCCCGGCAGTTTCTATGGGAATTTGACGATGCCGATCATCCGCTGGCGGACGGTGGTTCGCTTCCGGCGGTGACGGCCAGTGGGGTGGCGCGTTTGTTTTGCGTGCTGGTACCGAAGAAGGGCGAAGAGCGGATGGTGCGGGTGCGGTATTCAATCTAGTGGGTGATATTGGAACTGTCTGACCATAAAGAGCTTGTTTGGTCAGGGACTTCCAATATCATCCACTAATTTTCTGGCGCGGACGCGGGATGCCATGAAAGGTTTTTGGCAATGATTTACCCGCTCAGACCGGTAGGCCTGGAGCTCCCGTCTTACCTACCGCCCAGTTTAAGGATTTTCTTCGTTGACGACCGAAGATTCGACAAATCCGTCACCTTGATCAAGTACAAACCGTCTCCGAATGAAGTTAAATCCAAATCAACGGATGAGCCAGGCACCGTTTCCGATCGCAGGCGCCGTGCCGCGAGATCGAAAAGTTCGTAAACGTATCTTCCACCGGATGGCAGGTCGAGGCGTAGCCATCCGGTGTTCGGGTTGGGATATGCCTTATAGCTAAAATCGGACGTAATGGTACGGTCGTTCGTATTCACGGGGCGTTCGCCGCTGAAGTCGATGACGTGTACTTCCTGGCTGTAAATACCCTCTTCATTGACGTAGAGGAACCGCTTACCCTCCGTAATCATTTCGCGAACCTCCTGCAAACCGGTTTCCGGGGTAGCAATGATGTTGTCTCCCGAATAGACGTTGAGCAAGCGCAACTCGTCGAAAGAACCGGAGGTGCCCTGCCATTTCCTAACCACTAATGCTAAGCTATCCATGAGCTGAATTCCCCAAAACGGTCCGAAAAAAAAGTTGTTTAAGCCGTCGATCAATTCTACCCGCTCCCCGCTGGTGAAGTCGTAGCGCCAGAGGCGGGATTCTCCGTCGCTATTGTCGGTGTAGAGAATACGATCATCGTCGACTCGAATTAGGGTGTTGAGGCGGTTTCCGGTTTCCTCAATAAGGGTTTCCGGGGTAGAAGATCCGTTCGGAATTATGTTGATGCCGTTATCGTTGGCGTATACAATGCCGGTCCTGACACGGATTGGCATCAGGAAATCATTGGTGGTGAAACCGGTTAGTTCCAAAACGTTATCGCTGTCCTCACTGATGAGGAAAGTTCCCCGGGATGTATTCAGCTGAATGCTTTTTGCCTTATAGGTCACCAGGCCATCGCCGCTCCTAAAATCGACGGGAGCGACGCCGAGCGTGTTTGGCAGCGTAGCCGCGTAAAATTGGGTTCCCTCCGTGGTGCCGTCGCTGCGCCATACCTGCCATTGCCCCTCAATATACATCGGGAAATACAGATATTCCCCCGAGCTGGCGATTGAGTAGTCATCGAACGCTCTTAATATGTCGGAAATATTTACGGAGAAAACCTCCGTCCGGTTTCCACTCTCCACCTCGAGTTTCATCAACCGGTATCTACGCTGATCATCTATTCGGCCGTCTTCAAAATAATAGTAATCACCTTTGAAGGCAATGACGTTAGACTCGGGACCGAAACGGGAGTTCGGAAGCTGGTTGGTACCATCGGCGCGCCCGTCGCTTAAAAACCAGTTGGTTTGGTCGTTCTTGCGGTAGAAAAGGGTCTGGCCACTCCCCGGTATCGCACTAGAACTTATCCGATCATCCAACTCCGGGATGGCTTCAAAATGATCAATGCCCTTAGTACCGTAGCGGGTGTTTCCTACCTTGAAAAAGGCGGCACCGTCACCGGCTACCAAATCATTGGCCCCGGAGCCGAAAGTATGTGGATTCAGGTCTTGAATTACTTCCGTTTCTCCGTTGGTAAGGTCCATGAAAAAAACGGCCTCTCCGGCGTTCTCCTCAAAAGTGATGCCGTAAATCGTATCCCCCGTCTGCGTGATCGTCAGGGTGCCGCCCGTTGGACGAGAGGCACTTATGTTCATACCGATCAGGTAGGGGTAGGTGGTCGTTTGCCCCTCATGGTGAACGACGGTATAAGGGTCTTCGCCAAACTGCCCTTCGCTCCCGTGAATGAGCACCCCGTTTTCCAGGGTGGTAAAACCACGCGGATTTTCCAGGTCCGCCAGGCGAACGGCGGCGGTATCACCGGGAGTGTGCGCGTAAAGACCCGTCTCGTCGGCTTTGACTACGATGAAAAGCTGGTTGGCGGTGGGAAGAAAATCGTTGTCAAATCCACCCCGCGGACTAATGCTGAGTAATTCGGTCAGTGAACCGTCCGGCGTCAAAACCCACAGCGGTTGTTTGAAGTCTTCGTTGGTACTGAAGTACAGAGTGCCGTCGGCGAGGGTGGCTACATGGTTCACGTCCCAATCATCGATGATTATTTCACGATCGGAAAAATCCAACAGCACGCCGGTACCGTCCGGGCTTCCGTCGGTAATCCAGATTTCATCGTTCCGCGCGCCCCCCCGGAAGATGGCTATACTGTCGTTGGAAATGACCTTGCTTCTCGCTATGTCCGCCAGGCGTCGGGTACCGATTTGCGTTCCGTCGGTCGTCCATACCCCGGAAGAGGTATTGTTGAGGCCCGCGAATACAAGACCATTGGCGGTGGTGTTTAAGAACTGGAAAGCCTCGGGGCGCAGGTCGTCGGGGATGGCGCTGAAATCCAGCGGTTGAGTGCCGGTGGGCGTTCCGTCACTTACGATCAACCCGCGCTGAAAGGTTATGAAGTAGAAAAGATCACCGACCGTCTGGTAACCACCAGTACCGAAGGAAGGGGAGCCGTTGAATAATTCAATCGTTCCGGGTATCGTCCCGTCCGTAATCCAGGTGTCCCGTCCGTCCGAGAAAATGAAGCTGCCATTCAAAATGCTTTCATCGCAGCAGTTGATAAAAACATCATCTCCTAGTGGCATAAAGCTTTCCGGCCCGTCATCAATCACGTAAAGCCTGTTTTGATCGCTTAGTAATGTCCGTCCGTTGGGAAAGGCGTACCGTTTGCTGAGCGGACCATAACCCAGGCGGGTAGTGTCGTATTCCGGTACCGTCAGGGTGTAGCTTTCGTTGTAAGATTCCGTATCGCGGATATTCAGCAGATACCCTCCGCCGTATTCGCCTGTAATTCTTCCGTTTGTAAAAACGTTTACTACGGGGGTATCGAGTTGGATGCCGTTGAAGTAGAACAACGAATTGGTTTCAAACCTGAAAAAATTACAAAAGAAGCCTCCGTTTTCCGTCGGATAAAAATGGGGAACGTCATCGAATAATTCCCGGGGCGTCTGGTTAATGTCGAGTACGTAGTTCCGGTAATCCGGAAACTGAGCGGTCAGGGCATTGGTTGCCAATAAAATAAACACCGATGAAATAATACCGGTTTTCAAGGACATAGCGATAACGGGTTAGAGGCCGACCAACAAATGGTAACCATTAGTAAAGCCTCTTGCTATTAGTAATGTTCATTACGTATCTGGCGCGGCCGCGGGGTGCGGTACTAAACATTTTAGTGGGCAAGGAAAAAATCGCCACCCAGGATCAAACCAAGTCGAAGATATGAACCTGGATGAATGGGCTAAGCGCCAAAACATGCGTGACGTGTTTCGGTGAGGAGCCAACACAACCAGACTTTCCGCTTTGGTTCAAATCTTGGTAATGCGGCTGGTTTGCATTGCTACTCCAACTTCCACTGCATCCCGCGTTCGCGCCAGAAGATAATTTATATAAATAAATATATGTTAAGACTCTGACGAAGATGCTTTGTGATAAAGCGTAATGCGCTTAAAATCAGAACCTTGTACGCAAGTGTAATCCGTTCATAGGTTGGTTTGTTCATGCGTGGAGCTTAACTAACCGGCCGTTAACGGGTACTTTGGGACATGATCACCAGCGAAAAGTTAAACATTGACCACCTCGCCGCTCCCGTCCGCGCCGATATTCAGGAACTCTCCGACCGTATCTATGCCTTTCAGCGGATGCAGGAAGATGAAGATCGTTTTAAACACTACCGCCTTACGCGGGGAGTTTACGGGCAGCGGCAGCACGGCGTGCATATGTTCCGGACCAAGATACCGTTCGGTCACCTGACGCCCGATCAACTCATTGCGCTGGCGGATATGTCGGAGAAGTACACCAACGGCCGGCTGCACATCACAACCCGTCAGAATATTCAGCTGCACTACGTGAAACTGAACGACAGTGTGAAGGTGTGGGAAGACCTTGCCACCGCCGGCATGACCGCCCGCGAGGCCTGTGGCAATACGGTGCGCAACATCACCGCCAGCCCCCTGGCCGGCGTGGACCCCAAGGAGCCGTTCGACGTGACGCCCTACGTGCAGGCCAGCTACGAATTTTTTCTCCGCAACCCGATCTGCCAGGAAATGGGCCGTAAGATCAAGCCGGCTTTTTCCAGCAGTGAGGAGGACAGCGCTTTTACCTATTTCCATGATTTCGGATTCATCCCCCGTATCCGGGACGGCGTGAAGGGTTTCAAAGTGGTAATCGCCGGTGGCCTCGGTGCCGTTTCGATGATCGCCCCCACGGCCTACGAGTTTCTCGAGGCCGACCGCATCATTCCCTTCATGGAAGCCGGAATCCGGGTGTTCGACCGCTACGGCGAGCGCGAGAAGCGGATGAAGGCCCGCATGAAGTACCTGCTGAAAGATCTCGGTCTGGAGCAGTTCATGACCCTCGTTGAAGAAGAGATGAAGGCCATTCAGCATACGACCTTCGCCGTCGACGAATCGGCAATACCCGCCCTCGGCGACGTCCCGGCGGATAATTTTGAAGCCATCGATCCCCTGCACCCCGCCCTCTACGAAGCGTGGCTGAAGACCAACGTACTCGAACAGCGTCAGGGTGGGTACCGCGCCGTCGCCATTCGGGTACCGCTCGGCAATCTCGGCGCCGAACAGACCCGCCTGCTGGCCGGCATCATCAAGCAGTTTGCCAGCGACGACGTGCGCCTGAGCGTGCAGCAGGGCATGATCCTGCGCTACGTACCGCCGAGTGCCCTGCCTCACCTGTTCAACGGCCTTTACGCCCTGAACCTCGGCCTGCCCGGCTACGACACTACCGCCGACATCACCGCCTGCCCGGGTACCGATACCTGCGCCCTCGGCGTAACGAACTCTACCGGCCTGGCTTCGATTCTCGAAGACCTCGTCCGCGAAGAGTTTCCCGAGATGGTGACCGAGAACAACGTTCGCATTAAGATCAGCGGCTGTATGAACGGCTGCGGCCAGCACATGGCGGCCAACATCGGTTTCCACGGCTCCAGCATTCGCGTGGGGAAGAAGATCGCCCCGGCCATGCAGGTCGTGGTGGGCGGCGGCATCACCGACGACGGACGCGGCTTCGTGGCCGAAAAGGTCATCAAGGTGCCCACCCGCCGCATTCCGCAGGTGGTCCGCGACCTGTTCAACGATTATAAAAGCAACGGTAACGAGGGCGAGTACTATAACGACTACGTAGTGCGCCAGGGCAAGCGCTATTTTTACGACGTGCTCAAACCGCTCGGCGACGCTAAATCGATCACCGCTCAGGAGTTCTACGACTGGGGACAGGACGCGGAATACATCCAGGAGATCGGTGTCGGTGAGTGTGCCGGTGTGAGCCTCGACGTGATCGGTGCCATCCTCAACGACGCCAGTAATAAGGTCATCGCCGCCGGCGAAGCCCTGAAGGCCGGCCACGAAAAAGACGCAGCTTACCACGCCTACTCCGCCATGATCACCGGGGCCAAGGCGCTCCTGCTGGCCGAAGACAAAAAGGTGAATACGCACATCAAACTGCTGTCCGACTTCACCGAGCACTTCGGCGATCGGTTCAGCGAAGCGATGCCGTTCACGGAATACGTGCTTCGAATCAAGAATACCGAACCCACTACCGATTTTGTCACTACGTATATTGCGGACGCGCAGGCCTTCGTCTCCAAGGCGATCAAAACGCGCGAGGCGCAGCTTGACAAGGTGGTGGTTGGCGAATACTATAAAGCATAGTTAACTCGTCCGCCGAGCGTTGCGCAGCTTCACTCGTCGGTCGAGTGGTTTTTCTTAACCCATTCGGCTGCCGAGCCAAGATCGTCCCGCCCAAAGCTCGGCGATCGACTTAGAATTTCTACTATGACCACTCCGCACATAACCCTGGTCGGCGCCGGCCCCGGCGATCCCGACCTCATCACCCGCAAAGGCCTCACGGCGCTGCAAACCGCTGACGTAGTGCTCTACGACGCCCTCAGTTCCGACGAATTGCTGGCGGAAACACCTGATACCTGCCAGCACATTTTCGTAGGTAAGCGCGCCGGCTGTCACTACAAAAAGCAGGACGAGATCAACGAGTTACTGGTGGCCTCGGCCTACGAGTACGGCCATGCGGTGCGGCTTAAGGGCGGTGACCCCTTCGTCTTCGGCAGGGGACAGGAAGAGAAGGCGTTTGCTGAAGGACGGGGCGTACCGGTGACGGTGGTGCCGGGCATCAGCAGCTGCATCAGCCTGCCGGAATTGCAGGGCGTGGCCCCGACGAGCCGGGGGTACGCCGACAGTTTTTGGGTACTCACCGCGCATACCCGCAGTGGGGGATTGAGCAAAGACTTACTTTTGGCCCCGAAATCGGACGCCACCGTGATCATCCTGATGGGCCTCGGCCGGCTGGATCAGATCTGCGCCCTCTGGGACGCCGAGGGCAAGGGCGCCCTGCCCGCCATGGTGATCCAGAACGGGAGCCGCCCCAACGAACGCGCCTGGGTCGGTACCGTGAACGACATTGCCCCCCGCGTTGCGGCCGAGCGGGACAAGGGGCCGGGCATCATCGTTTTAGGAAAAACGGTGAGTCAACATCCTGAATTCAAAATCGAAGCCCTTGCGATGGCCTCCCAGGTGCGGTAGCTAAATCGCATATCAAATATCGCATATCTGAAACAGCGGCAGCCAATCGCTTATCAAATATCCCTTATCGCTAATCTCTTATCAAAATGACCAACCCCCTTTACCCCGCCTTCTTTCGCCTCGACCGCCTCCAGTTACTGGTGGTAGGGGCCGGTGAGGTGGGGGAGGAGAAGCTCAGTTTCATCCTTAAATCCAGCCCCAACGCGCGGGTGGTGATCGTGGCGCCGTGGATGGGGGAGGAGCTGAAAGAATTACTGGACGAGTACGACCATTTGGCGCGGACGCAGGAGCAAAGAGCGTTGGATGAAGCGGGGTTCGGCGGTGAGAGCATGGTCGCCGCACGCTTCGAATCAGAGTCCCCCGCCGCGGAATGGCTCACCAGCGCCGGAGGAACGGTGATCTGGTACGCCCGCGAGTTTCGGGAAGACGACGTCAGGATCGCCGATCTGGTCGTTGCCGCCACCAACTTCAAGCAGATCAATCTGTCCGTTCACGCGGCGGCTAAAAAGGCCCGCAGGCTGACCAACATCGCCGACACCCCCAGCCTCTGCGATTTCTACCTCGGCAGCATCGTCACCCGCGGCCCGCTGAAGATCGCCATCAGTACCAACGGCCAGAGCCCCACTTTTGCCAAGCGGTTCCGGCAGTTTCTGGAGGCGGAGCTGCCCGCCTTCGAAACCGCCAACCTACTCGATAACCTGAAAGTATTCCGGGACCGGCTGACCGGAGACTTCAAAGCCAAGGTGCGCCAGCTGAACTCGGTAACGAATAGTTTGCTGGTCGCGACGGAAGGGGAGAAAGCCGGTTGCCGATGTCCGGAGGGGGAGTGTCTCGTGGAAGCCGCGGCCAAAGACACTGCTCCTTAAAAAAAATTTCCTTTGCACCCGCGTCCCCGCCCCAAAAAAATAAATAATACAACGATAAGAGCGACCCGATCCGCCCCAATCGCCGATCATAAATCGCCAATCGCCAATCGCGTAATCCAATGCCAAATACCATCATAAAAGCCGACATCGAAGCCCTGAACGCGGAGTTCGCCGAACTGGGCTTCCAGGAACGCATCCGGCGTTTGTACGAATATTTCCCAGTAGACCAGGTACTGTTTACCAGCAGCTTCGGCACCAAGTCCGTCGTGATGCTCACGCTCGTCAGCCGGGGCAATGCCGCGCAGAAGGTGCACATGCTTAATACGGGCTACCACTTCCCCGAAACGCTGGCCTACAAAGACACCCTATCCGAGGTGACCGGCCTGGAGGTCGTGGAGATCCACCCCGACGCCGCCCGCCACCAGCAAACCCTGGACGCCGAAATGTGGGACGCCCAGCCGGCCCGCTGCTGTCATTACAATAAAGTAGCTCCGCTGAAGGCGGTCAAGGACCAGCACACCGTCTGGATGAGCGGCGTACACAGCTACCAGACGATGAACCGCGCGGCAATGCGCATCTTCGAGGAAGTGGAAGGCCTGATTCATTTCCACCCGCTGATCGACATCACCGAGGGAGAATTTCTTTACCACCTGGAAAAAGACAAACTGCCGCGCCACCCGCTCGAGGCGCAGGGTTACGGCTCCATCGGGTGCCACCACTGTACCCGTCCCGGGCAAGGGCGCGCCGGACGCTGGGCCGGTAAGGACAAGGATGAGTGCGGCCTGCACGTATCTTAGCGCGTCCGCCGCATGGATTTAATCAAAACACCTTTTCGGTTGTTATACCGCCACTCGACGGATGGGTTCAGGGCTGGCACCCGCCCCGGCCGACGAGTTCAAATCACCCCAAAATTTAAAATAATGATCCAAACAGACATCCTCATCATCGGCGCCGGCCCGGTCGGCTTGTTCACCGTTTTTGAAGCGGGGTTACTGAAGCTCCGCTGTCACCTGATCGACAGCCTCGGCCAGCCCGGCGGACAGCTGACGGAGATCTACCCAAAAAAGCCGATCTACGATATTCCCGGCTACCCGACCGTACTGGCCGGTGAACTGGTGGACAATCTGATGGAGCAGATCAAGCCTTTTAACCCCGGTTTCACCCTCGGCGAATCCGCCCAGACGATCGAGAAAGTGGGGGAAAAAATGTACCAGGTGACCACCTCCAAGGGCACTGTGCACCAGGCTCCGGTCATCATGATCGCCGGTGGCCTCGGAGTATTCACCCCCCGCAAACCCCCGATCCCCGGCATCGCCGATTACGAAGACAAGGGCGTCGCCTACGTCATCCGTGACCCCGAAGTGTACCGCGATAAAAAGGTGCTCCTGGCCGGCGGCGGCGACTCCGCGCTGGACTGGACGATCTTCCTGGCCGACGTCGCCAAGGAAGTTACGCTGGTACACCGCCGCGACTCCTTCCGGGGTGCGCTCGACAGCGTCGAGAAAGTGATGGAACTGGCCGAATCCGGCAGGATCAACCTGCTGACCAACGCCCAGGCGGTCGGCATCTCCGGCGAAGGCCACGTGGAAGGCATTACGGTGAAGCATAAAACCGGAGAGGAAGTCGTTGTTGCGGTGGAGGAGTTCATCCCCCTCTTCGGTCTTGCCCCCAAGCTCGGCCCGATCGCCGATTGGGGCCTACAGGTGAATAAGAACGCCATCGTGGTGGATACCAAGGATTACAGCACGGGCATCGACGGCATCTACGCCATCGGCGACATTAACCACTACGAGGGTAAGCTGAAGCTGATCCTCTGTGGTTTTCACGAGGGAACGATTGCCGTGCAGTCGGCCTTCAGCTACATTTATCCGGACAAGAAGCTCAGCTTTAAGTACACTACGGTGAATGGGGTGCAGGGGTTGCCCAAGGAGGAAACTGAGGCGGTGCCCGCTTAAGATCGCTATTGCCTGATGTTCCGAAAAAGGGTTAACGCCGATAGGCGTTAACCCTTTTGTCGCTTTAGCCGTTATTAAGTAAATAGTTTACCTTTAGGATATGACTAAGCCCATCGTACAAGGCGGTGAACCAAAGTTTATTTGGACGTTAGATCGTTACCATGACGCTATTGATAAGGGAGTCCTGACCGAGAATGACAAGGTTGAATTAATTTTTGGAGAAATAGTCCCTAAAATGCCGGTAGGAGAACCTCACGCCGATGTACTGTCGGACATTTCAGATTTCTTCTACGAACGACTGGGAACACGTTATAAGTTCAGAGCGCAGAGTCCGGTAACGTTACCGAACGATTCCGAGCCGGAGCCAGACTTTGCCATTGTCGTAAGGAGAAAGTATACCCGCAAAACGGGCCACCCAAAGCCAGAGGACATTCTGCTACTCATCGAGGTGTCTGATACTACACCGGCTGATGATCGTACTAAGAAGGCTAAGATGTTCTCTCTGGCGAATATCAAAGAGTACTGGATAATCAATATCCCGGACAGACAAGTTGAGGTGCACCTACAGCCCAGCGCCGTAAAGGAAATGTACCGATCGCTTACCGTTTTCGAGGCGGGTTCTACGTTCGAAAGCCCGTTCTGTGGCAGCGTGAAGGTTGATGATATCCTTCCTGAGACCGAAGAGGCGTGATCAAACCCGCCGCGCCACGCTCAACCCATCCCGCAAAGGCAACACGACCGAGCTGACCCGCTCATCCGCAAATACCAGATCATTGTAGCGCCGCAGGGCCTCCACGTCGAGGTCGGGCTTACCGTTTTTGCTGACTTTTCCGTCCCAGAGGATATTATCGGCCAGTAGCAGCCCGCCGGGAGAAAGCTGACCGATCAACTGGTGGAAATAACCCGGGTAACCGCGTTTGTCGCCATCCATGAAAACCAAGTCGAAAGGAGCTGGAATGTTGGGCATCAGATCCGCCGCCTGACCAACGTGCAGATGAATCTTATCCGCGAAGGGAGAGGCAGCGAAATTTTGTCTGGCCAGGAAGGCCGTTTCGGCGTTGCCCTCGATGGTGTGCAGCTCCCCGCCGGGCGCTAATCCTTCGGCGAGGCAGAGGGCGGAGTAGCCGGTAAAGGTTCCCAGCTCCAGGATGCGTGCAGGTTGGCGCAGCTTGCTTAACATGGAGAGTAAACGCCCTTGTAACCTTCCGCTCAGCATCTGTGGGGCCATGGTCTTGAGAAAGGTCTGCCGCTCTACTTCGAGGAGGTAAGCGGGGAGGGGGCCGGAGAGGGATTCGGCGTAGTCGTAGCGGGGGTCGATGTCGTCGCGCATGGAATGGGAGGGGGAGGTTAAAAATCAAAGGTCAGAAATCAGGGGTCAAAAATCAGATGTCAGGATTCAGGAATCGAAGATCAGAGGTTGGTCGGGAGAATTTCGATAGTCTGAACTCTGAATCCCGAGTTCCGAACTCTCAACTCTGACATCTGAACTCTATATCCTACCCATCGCTACAGTTGCTGCAATGGCCGCTGATCACGCCGTTAAAGTTCTTTGCCCGGTAGCCGGCCGGGAGGCCAACGGTGACTTCGGTGGTGAGGCATTCGACCTGATCGCAATTCAGACAGCGGAAATGAAAATGGTTGTGAGAATGTTCTTCGTGGCTGCAGCCTTCGCAAAGGGCAAAGTACTGTTTACCGTCGTCGGCAACGATGCGGTGGGCGATGCCGTCGGCACAGAACCGGTTGAGAATACGGTATACCGTAGCCCGGTCAATGGTACCGTTGAGCTGGGTCAGGATCTTATCGTGGCTTAAAGCAGTGCCGGCTTGCTCCAAAGTGGAAAGTACGGCGGTTTTGGTAGGCGTATTTCTACGTTTCATGTTAATTAGTTGCGACAATGTTGCAATAGCGGAGAATTTGCCGTTAATTTGCCTCTTCTTACCCGTAATATCCCCGGGCGACGTAAAACTAAACTTTTGAAACCGGATGATAATTCTTCCGGATTTTCCATTTCAACCTCAAATATCCAAACATGACCAATCGATTTTTATTTCTTTCCCCTTTTGTTCTCCTCCTCCTCCTGCTCACCGGTTGTAAAGACGACGACGATCCCCTGCCGGTAAATCCGGAAGAAGAGATCAACTCCGTTACCCTGACCCTGACGCCCACCGGTGGTGGAGATGCCTACGTCCTGAGCTTCAGCGACCCCGACGGCGACGGTGGCAACGCTCCCGACTTTAACACCACCGGTACGCTCGCCGCCAACTCGACCTACACCGGCCTGGTGCAATTCGCTGACGGAGACGAGGACATCAACGTAGAAATCATGGACGAAGATGAAGAGCACCAGGTGTTCTACGTCACCAGTAGCGGACTTGGTGCAACCTTCACTTACGACGATATGGATGAAGACGGAGCTCCCCTCGGACTGGTGACCAACGTAGCCACCGGTGCGGCGGGCTCGGGCACCGTAACCGTCACCCTGCGCCACGAACCCAATAAAGACCCCATTGTTGCCATCGGAAACCCCGGCGGGGCCGGCGGCGAAACCGACGTAGAGGTAACCTTTGACGTCACGGTACAGTAGTACTCCCGCGATCAAAAGGTCACCTGATTAGCGTGACGTCAAAACTCGGAGGATATGAATTTTTCCCGAGAAGCCTTCAGGTACAGAGCGGCGTTTAGCGTGCGGGGAGTAACTTTACCCGCTGCGCTGAATGCCGTTTCATAAACCAGAGTAATTGCAAAAAACCGGTATTAAAATATCCGCTCCTGACCAGCTAACATGCTTCCTGCTCTTCTTTTGCTTCGCTTGTATGTGTACTACCACCCTGGCCGGTGCCGTACCAACGTGTAGCAGCCCAATCGCATATCGCCAACCGCCAACCGCCAATCGCACATCAGCAGGCGGCGCGAACGCAGGAGCAAAGCCAACTTCTTCAAAGGAGCCAGCCGGCAAACCTTGCACATTAACCCTGACCGGCCGCCTGCTTAGCGAGCACGACAGCGAACCGCTTGCCTATGCCACCATTCTCGGTGGTAACCCCGCTCAGGGAGTCGTTGCCGATGAATCCGGTAACTTTACCCTCCTCAATCTCTGCCCCGGAAATCAGGTTCTTACTTTTTCTCATGTCGGCTGCGACAACGAAGAAACAACCTTCACCGTCACCACCGACACCAGCGTAACGGTCTATCTGCACCACCACGACAACTACACCGAGACCATTGTCGTCACCGGCCGGAACAACACGGGCTACTCCACCGAGCAGGATGATCAGGCGACCACCCAACTCGCCGATGCCCTCGAACACATCACCGGGATATCCACCCTCAGGTCAGGCACATCCGCCTCCAAACCCGTTTACGACGGTGTCTTCGGTAACCGCCTGAGCCTGCAGAACAACGGCATCGCCCAGACCGGTCAGCAATGGGGCAATGATCATGCCCCGGAGATCGACCCCTGGGTAGCTGCTTACGTTCGCGTGATCGAAGGTGTCGAAGCACTCAAATACGCCGGTTCCACGGTAGCGGCCACCGTCCTGATCGAGCCCGCGCCTCTGCGTAAAGACGGCCCCGCCGCCGGGAAAGCCGCCTACGGATTCCAGACCAACGGCCGGGGCCACACCCTCAACGCCCGCCTGAGCCGGAGCGGTAAAACGGCTTACCGGCTCAGCGCCAGCGGCAAACTGTTTGGCGATCACCGGACTCCGGACCACTTTTTGACAAACACCGGCCGCAAGGAGGCCAACGGGGCCCTCCAACTCGCCCGCTTCCACGACGACCGGTGGACGAGCAAACTATATTATTCCGTTTTCAACGCCGAGATCGGGGTCCTGCGCGGCGCCCACATCGGGAATACCACCGATCTGCAAGCTGCCCTGGAGCGGGAAGTACCGTTTTTCACCACCGACGAATTTTCCTACACCATCGCTCCGCCCCGGCAGGCCGTTACGCACCACCTGCTCAAAGCCGAGACTGAATTTCGCCCCAACGAAGATCACCGGTTGACGCTCCGTTACGGGGGGCAGCTCAACGACCGCAGGGAGTTCGACGTGCGGCGGGGCGGCCGCTCCGGTAAGGCTTCGCTGAGTTTGCAGCAAGTCAGCCATCTTTTTGAAGGGGCCTGGCACCATGAGTTGGGGCCCGATCGTCACCTGGATGCTTCTGCTCAGTTCGACGTAGTCTACAACGACAACCAGCCCGGCACCGGCGTCTACCCCCTGATCCCGGATTACAACGCCAGTCGCGGGTCCGGCTACCTGGCGTACCACCAGGAAGGGGAGTCGTTCCAGTACCACGCCGGACTGCGGTACGACCGGCAGTTTTACGAAGCCATCACGCTCACCCGGGGGGCGAATTCCCGGGTCGAACGGTTCGAGCACGTCTTCAATACTTTCGGGGGCAGCGTTGAATTGCTGCGTAAGCTCAATGCGCGCACGCGACTTCTCGCGGGGCTTACCCTGCGGCAGCGCGCGCCCCAGATCAATGAGTTGTACAGCGATGGTCTGCACCAGGGGGTGAGCAGTCTCGAGCGCGGCGATCAGACCCTCGAACCGGAGCAATCCTTGAAGATGACCGCCGGCATTCTGTTCGCCGGGACAAAACTGACGCTGAACGCGGGCCTCTTCGCCCAGCCGATCAGGGACTACATCTACCTGGAACCGCAGGCCGAACCGGAACTGACGGTACGCGGTGCCTTCCCCCTGTTTCTGTACCGCGGCGGAGACGCTTTCCTCTACGGCGCCAACCTGAGCGCGGTGTACCTGCCGACGCCGGAGTGGAAGCTGGACGGCCGCCTCGCCGTCGTGCGCGGATATAACCGGTCGGAGGGCCGGCCGCTGGTCTTCGTGCCAACGGATAATCTGCGCTTTGCGCTCAGCCACTACCCCGCGGAGGGATGGATGATCGGCGCGGAGTGGCTGGCCGTGGCGCAGCAGAACCGACTCGAGGAAGACCAGGATTTTCTGGCACCTCCACCGGCCTACAGCCTTTTGGACCTGAGTTTCAGCCGGGAGATCACCCTGCCCTCCAACCGCACCCTGCACCTGCGCGCCGCCGCCCAAAATGTGCTCAATACCCGCTACCGGGACTACCTCGACCGGCAGCGATATTTTGCGAACGCCCTGGGTAGAAGCGTGGAACTCCGGGTAAGTTTCGAGTGGTAGTTCCAGGCGCGAACGCGGGTGCAAGGATAGGTTTCAGCACAACGTTTTGTATAGTCGGGGTACGATCCCGCACGCGCCGTCGGAATACCCCGTACTGCTGACCCGTAGCGCCGTACCCGGTAAGCCGTGCAACTCCGCTGAAAATCCGCGATTCCAACCAGCCAGCCGGAGCACGACAAAACAAATGCCCCCCCGAAACGTCTCCATGCTTTAGCCAACCATCAATCGTAGCCGTGAAAAGATTTGTACTCCTCGTTTTATTCCTTGCCACTTTTTCCACCATACTGCTCGCTCAAATTGCCAAACGGCCGACTTCCGGCGAGTTGCACGCCGGAATTCAGAAGCTACAGGTGATCGGCTCGGCCCTTTACATGGCCGCTCACCCCGACGACGAGAATACCCGCCTGATCGCCTACCTGAGCAACGTCACCAAGGTAGAGACCGCTTACCTCAGCCTGACACGCGGCGACGGCGGGCAGAACCTCATCGCCCCCGACATCCGCGAACTGCTGGGGCTGACCCGGACCCAGGAACTGCTGGCCGCCCGCCGTACCGACGGTGGTACCCAGTTCTTCAGCCGGGCCAACGACTTCGGCTACTCGAAGCACCCGGACGAAACCTTTAACATCTGGGATAAGCAGGACGTGCTCGCCGACGCCGTATGGGTCATCCGCAAGTGGCGGCCCGACGTGATCGTGCTGCGCTTCGACCCCCGCGCGCCCGGCACTACCCACGGCCACCATACGGCCAGTGCCGTCATCGGTCAGGAAGCCTTCAAGCTGGCCGGCGACCGCGAGGCTTTCCCCGAGCAACTCAAGTACGTGGAGCCGTGGCAACCCCGCCGCATCTACTGGAATGCCTACACCTGGCGCGGCGTACCCGAGCATATGCAACAGGACAAGATCATTAAGGTCGACGTAGGTACCTACCTGCCCAAGCTGGGCGAATCCGTACCCGAGATCGCCGCCCGCAGCCGCAGCCAGCACCGCAGTCAGGGCTTCGGCTCTTCCGGCAGCCGCGGCGAGCAAATCGAGCAACTCGAACTGCTACAGGGCGATGATGATGACGTGGAGGGCGACCCATTCGCCGGTATTGACGTGAGCTGGAGCCGTGTGAAGGGCGGCGAAAAGATCGGTGCCGCCCTGGCCGCCATCGAACGGAACTTCAACTTCGACGACCCCGCCGCGGCCGTACCCGATTTGCTGCGCGTACGCGGCATGATGGCCGCCCTGCCCGATGGCTTCTGGAAGACAAAAAAACTGGCGGAACTTGACGAACTGGTAGGCGGGGTGCTCGGCCTCTACCTCTCCGCACAAACCGACGACCCCATCGCCACGGCCGGTGCCGAAATCGAAATCGAGTTGGAAGCGACCAACCGCAGCAACGTGCCGGTGAAGCTGATCGACTACTTCGTGGAGGGTGTCCGCATGACCCGCGCTACGGTGAACCGCAAGCTGGAGAAAAACCGTCCGTTTGAGCAGAACGATACACTGATGATCCTGCCCGACCTGAAAAGCAGCAGCCCCTACTGGCTACAGGACAGCTGGAAACTCGGCATGTATACCGTCAAGGACCAGTCCATTCGCGGCAAGGGCGAAAGCGACGACCCCCTGGTGGCCAACTTCATCGTTGACATTGCGGGCGAGGAATTTACCTTCCGCCGTCCCGTTCGCTACGCCTTTACCGACCGTGTGATGGGCGAGCAGGTGCAGCCCCTGGAGATCATGCCACCCGTCTTCGGAGAGCTCGATAAGAGCAGTTACCTGTTCACCGAGAGCAAGCCGACGCCGGTACGCATCAAGGTGACCTCCGCTAAAGCGGACTTGAAGGGCACCGTTGAACTCTGCACGCCAAACGACTGGGAGGTGACGCCCGCCAAGACTGAATTTGCCCTTACCCGCAAGGGCCAGGAGCAGTACTTCGAGTTTATGCTAACGCCTCCGGAGGGCCAGGCTCAGGGTATGATCGTTCCGCTCGTAAAGCTGGAGGGCGAGGAGGCAGGACATACCCGTAAACTGGTGAGGATCGCCCACGACCACATCCCCGTGCAGCTGGCCGACCTCGACGCCAGCGCCCCCGTGGCCAAACTTGACCTTAAGATCGCCGGCAAGAACATCGGTTACCTGCCCGGGGCCGGCGACGCCATCCCCGAAGTAATGACCAACATCGGTTTCACCGTCACCACCCTCGATAAAAGTATGATCGCCACGGGCGACCTGAGCAAATTCGACGCCATCGTTGTCGGCATCCGTGCCTATAACACCAATGCCGATATGCCCAACATCCAGCCCCGCTTCATGGAGTACGTCAAAGCGGGCGGTACTTTGGTAATTCAGTACAATACCAGTCGTGGCCTGAAACTACCGATGACCGAAATCGGCCCGTATCCGATGCAGCTGAGCCGCGATCGTACGACGGTGGAGGAAGCAGAAGTCCGCATTTTAGCGCCCGACCACCCCGTGCTGAATTACCCCAATAAGATCACCGCAAAAGATTTCGACGGCTGGGTGCAGGAGCGCGGCCTTTACTTTCCCAACAACTGGGACGAGCGCTACACACCGATCCTGAGCAGTAACGACCCCGGGGAGGATGCCCACGACGGTGGTATGCTGGTGGCGAAATACGGTGAGGGTCATTACGTTTATACCGGCTACAGCTTCTTCCGGGAGCTGCCGGCGGGGGTGCCGGGGGCTTACCGTTTGTTTGCTAATTTGGTTGGGTTGGGGAATTAGGCGCTTAGTGTCGACCTTCAGATTGATGTAATGCAACGGAGCTGAAGGGTTTGGCGTTGTGTTCTCATAAAGCCTTAACTTAAATGCTATGAACCTCGACCACCTCATTGAATCTCTCCGTGATCCGCCTGCTCCCGTAATTGATCAGGTACAGTATTATGTGGACTTTTTGAAGACTAAGCACCGGCCGGAGGCGGAGACTGCTGAGGACCGATCTTGGGGGTTGATTGAGCATTTTGACTAGTCAGCTGAACTGTAGAGTTGATGTTTGAGCCATTTGGTAGAGGCCCTGGCGAAGCTTGATAAGGCTAGAATCATTGAATTTATCGTGGAACGTGACACAAAGTCAAGGTCATTAGATGGACCAGCTTTTCATGAAGCCAGTGGAACGAAACACTCCGCTGATAGGTTCCTTTACGCGCGTTGTGCGGTTGTTGCAATGGGTAAAGAGTACTACCATAAAGTGCTTGCGGATCCTTCGGCCTTCCCGAAGAACGCCGGGGCGGAATGGCTTTTATATAGTGGAGAAAAAGCTTATAAAATACGGTCTGGAGAAGAACTGGATTTTTCTAACGGCATCGATTACGAGTCATTTTTTAACGATGAACTTTGGGGAGAGGGTGCGACTTTTGCAAAACTTGGAATAACACCCGATGCCATCAAAGAAAGAGCAACCGCACGGTAACCGTAAGGATAATCCAAATCCACATTATCTTTATACCATTTATGATCACTCGCGCCGAGAGAGTTATAAATTGGGTGTAGCGGTAGAGGAAGATGACGTTGAAGTGCCAAGAAGAATTAAGAGTCAAATATTTTTCAGGAACAGGCTTGTCGGGGCAATCAGATTTACTTTCCGAATACTGAAGAAAGCTCTTCCCGGCAAGGCTGAAGCTTATGAGGAGGAAGACAATGCCATGTGCGTTATCGCGAAAAGAGGAAGGCCACCCGCAGGTAATGATCCCCATACCAATCATTCTCGCTAAAACTGAATTCAGCCGTCAAGGTCGCCTCCAACCCTCACGGTATTGCCGGGCCAGCAAATTACTGGCTTCGGAATCTTGTTTGACCACCCGCCCCACCGGATCATAAACCACACCCCGCCCCAGCTGACAACTGACGTTGGCCAGCACGCAAGCCGCTGTGGAAATATACCCCTCCCCAATGTCCGCCACTGGCCGCCGCTTGTTCTCAATAGCGTCGAGCAGATCGGTCATGTGCGCCCGGGTGGCGCTGGCGACGTGGAGTTCCATGCCTTTTTCGGTCAGGTCTTCGGGGTATTTTTTGCGCTCGTAAGTGGCTTCCGTGCGGATGGGATCGCCTTTGGCGGGTCGCCATTCGTATTTTTTAGTGTCGGCGATCAGGCTGCCGTTGGTGCCGTAGAGGGTGAACGCCCAGGGCCAGTTGGGGTCGGGGGCCTGCCCCCAGCTGCGGTGGGTCCAGTTACAGTTGAGGCCGTGCTCGGGGTGCTCGAAGACGGCCGTTTGGGTATCGGTGGTGGTGGCGTCGGCTTCGGTCTGGACGTAGATGCCGCCCTGACTGCTGATGCGGGCCGGCCAACCCAGACCCAGTAGCCAGCGCACCGCATCGTAATAATGCACGCACATATCCCCGACGATGCCGTTACCGTACGCCTGGAAGGCGCGCCAGCGGCGGTGCGGCAGGCCCCGGTAGGGCAGCAGGGGAGCGGGACCGGTCCAGCGATCGTAGTCGAAGTGCTCGGGTACGGGCTCGGCTTCACGAATAGCGCGGTCGCGCATATGGTAGTAGCAACACATTTCTACGTGGTGGACCTCACCGATCAGCCCCGAGTCGATGTAATTCGTTTTCATATCGATCAGGTGGGGCGTGCTGCGCCGTTGCAGTCCGACCTGGACGACGCGGTCGTATGTACGGGCCGCATCGAGGATGGCTTCGCACTCGCGCACGTCGACGCCGACGGGCTTTTGCAGGTAGAGGTGGCAGCCGGCTTTCAGACAGTCGACGGCCTGGATGGCGTGCCAGTGGTCGGGCGTGGCGATCAGAACGAGGTCGGGCCGTTCGCGGGCGAGTAGCTCTTCGTGTTTGGCGTAGAGTTTGGGCTTTTGCCCCGGCTGGCGTTGGCGTAGCAGGGCGTCGGCTTCGGCCAGTTGGTGCTGGTCTACGTCGCAAAGGCCGACGACCTCCACGTCCGCTATCTGGATCAGGCGCAGCAGGTCGTTCTTGCCGTACCAGCCGCACCCGATGAGGGCCACTTTTTGGCGCGGCCGCGGGTGCAATGCGGGTGGGCTCAGGAGCAGGGCGGGGACGGTGGCGAGGAATTGTCTTCTTTGCATGTCGGGGGGGACTTAAGGGGTGACGTTAAAATACTGCTTTTTACCTTTCTTGCATCCCGCGTTCGCGCTAAAATGGCTTCTGTCTGCGCCAAAGCGAGCGTCGGAACGAAAAATGGCCCTGATCTGAACGCGCCTTACTTTGCGGTGTACCCGGGCAAAATATCTCGGCTGATGCGTCTGCTATTAATATGCTTCTCCTTCAATCTCACGCTCACGTCACTCGCAGCGGAACCCTTCGGTTCCGTTCCGGAAGCCCAACGGCTCCAACCCTTCGTCGACGTCATGCACGCCCAACACGCTCCCGCCTTTTACGACCAGCAGGCGGCCGAATGGCAAGCCCTGGCTACCAGCGACTGCGGCGACGACGACGCCTGGTTTCATTACTATAAAACCGCCCGCTACAGCAACCGCTTCGGCTCCGGACGGCACGACCTCACCGGGATCATGGCCGGCGCAAAAATGGAGGTGGACCCCGAGGGATTCGTTTACCACTACCTCCGGTTCGTTCACGAGGAAAACCTCCTCCTCCGCGACGCTCATCTGCTGCGTGCTCACGCCGCCGATCCCGACCGCCACGAGGCGTACATCGCCATGACCACCTACCAAGAGGTACGCGGGGATCTTGAGCAACGAAACAGCCTACTGGCCAGACTTCACGCCGCCGATCCCATTCCGGCCGGAGTGATTGACTACAACTTCAATCAACTCCACTCCGTGGCCACAGACGGTGTGCTCATCACCAATGGCGATGCCGACACTTACCCCAGCTGGCTGCTGCAGTCGGCTTACGACGTACGGCCTGACGTGCGGGTGGTAAATCTGGCCCTGTTGCTCGGGTACGCCGGCTACCGCGAAACTGTCTTCCGGGAGCTGGGCGTGCCGACTGACCCCGCTTTAACCGACCGGGTTCCGGACTTCACTGCGCTGATCAAAACGCTCGCCGGCCAACCCCGCCCACTCTACCTGGCGGCCACCACCCGACCGTACTTCGAGCAGCTCGAAAAGGACCGGCTTTTTCTCACCGGTCTGGCTTTCCGTTACACCGAAAAAGAGATCGACAACATCGGTGTGCTGGCCAAGAACTACACCAGCGTCTGGCGCCTCGACCAGCTTCAGCAGCCCCTCGCCGAAGGGCCGGTGCAGGCCGTGGCCGATCAACTCAATCAGAATTACCTGCCCGCCCTGCTGGAACTTTACGAATACCGGCCGGCGAAACCAGGCGCGGGCTTTACCGATGTTCTTCCCCTGATCAAAACCATCGCCGCGCGGGCCGGGCGCACCGAAGAGATCGAGATGTACCTGCGCGGAGATTACGAGCCGCAGCTGGCCAGTATCTCTCCCGGGTTGAGGGCAAAAGACATCTATAGACGAAAGGTATACATACCGGGAGGAATACTACATCAATCCGCTGACGGAGTAAGCAAGGGGGAGGGATACCAAAAAATCGGCATCTCCGAGTTCTTCATCATGGATGCGGAGGTAAGCAACGCCGACTACCAACTCTTCCTCGAAGACCTGCTCCGCCAGCGGAAGTTTAAAATGCTGGACTCCGCAGCGGTAGCGCCGGTGAATATGGCGGAATTGAGTACGGTTTTTCCGAAAGGATGTAATCTTGATGCCTATGCGGTCCATATTGCGGGAAGCCACCCTGATTTTGCCAACCACCCGGTAGTTAATGTAAGTCGCCGGGCCGTAAAACTCTACGCTATCTGGCTGGCCCAGGTCTACAATCAGGACCCCAAACGAATCGATGGCAAGAAGGTTCGTTTCCGCCTGCCGAACGCCGGGGAGTTCGAGTATGCGGCCCGGGCCGGGAAGAAATATGCACCTTACCCGTGGGGCGGTCCGTACTATCGGAACGACAAGGGTTGCTTGCTGGCCAATTTCAATACGCTGCATCCGGAGTCTTTAACTGAATTTGAGCAATACCTGGACAAGATCAAGGCCCGGGAAAACAAGGATAAAGTAGCTAAAGAGATTCTCCGTAAAAAGGAGGCGTGTGATTATGAAAAAGACGGAGGCGACCTGACGGTGCCCGTAGACTCCTACTTCCCCAACGATTACGGACTCTACAATATGTCAGGCAACGCCGCTGAAATGCTGGAGGAGGAAGGATTTACGATGGGAGGAAGCTGGCTCGATCCCGGCCGCGGCATGCAAAACGGCGTTGTCATCAAACGCCGGTTACCGCACCCTTCCACCGGCTTCCGCCTGGTCATGGAGTTCATGGATTAGTTATTTTCACCTTATGCGCATCCCCGCGGAATGCTAATTTATTCCGGGGGCAGCAGTTTCCACTAACCCACACCCACCCGCCATCCAAACCGACCGCCAACTCCTCATCCACGCCGCCCGGGGCCACCAATCCGCCTTCACCGCCCTCTACCGGCGGTACGGCACACGGCTCTATGCTTACTTCCTGCACCGGCTGGGTGGTGACCGGGTGCGTGCCGAAGACCTCAAGCAGCAGGTCTTTTTGAAACTGCTCGAGAGCAAGGCATTCCGGGAGGCGGAGCATGGCCCCGACGACCTGTCATCTCTCCTGTTCACCATTGCCGCCAACCTGCTCAAGAACACCTATCGCAGTGACGAGCGCCGGCAAAGAAGGGAAGCCGTCTACCGCGAGATCCGTGCGGCGGAGGGTACGGATTCCGAGCCCCGCATCGAAGCCCACCGCGTGGCCCTGGCCGTGGAGCAGTTGCCCGACCATCAGCGAACGTGCGTAGAGCTGCGCTTCCAGAAAGGACTCTCCACCGAGCAGATCGCCACTGCCCTGGAGTGCGCGCCCGGCACCGTAAAGAGCCGGCTGCACTACGGCCTCAAAAAACTGGCGGTAATCCTTAACGCCTCCACCATCAACTGAATATGGACTACCTCGATTACCTGCAAGAGTACGAATACGACGAACTGCCCGACCACGTAAAGGTTAGCGTTGAGCGCACGGCCTACAACGAACGGCGCAGCATGGTCCGGTCAATCACAGAGCCCGCGGAAGCACTGCCCGATGTGTTGCGGGCCGCTTTTTCGGCGCGAACGCAGGATGCAGAGCCGGTTTTAAAAAGCAGGGCGCGCTGGCTGCCGTGGCTGGCCGCCGCCGGCTGGCTGTTGTTTATCGGCGCAAGCTTCGTACTGATGCTCCGACAGCCCGTGACGAAGATTGTTGAAAAGACCGTCACCGCACCTGCGGCCCCGCCCGAGATCGTCTACCGTACCGACACGGTCTACCGGCCGATAACCAAATACCGCTATCGTACGCTTACCGTCCACGATACCGTTCATCAGCCCGTCCCTTACCAGCAGTTGGTATTACTGCACGACACAATTTATCTTGCCCCACCGTCCGTGGTGCTGGCCAGGGGGAGTAGCAGCCTGCGCGGAAAAGAACGCGTACTGGACTTCCTTTTCAGCACCGAATAGCCCGCAAACAAATTTATCGGAAATAAATTCGGTACCCGAGCTGAACACCAACCAATTTGTAATTTGAAGAAGCCGAGGTGATGTTGGTATCCTCAAATCCACCGCTGCCGAAACCCTGTAAGCGCAGGTTCGCCGTTAGCGAAGTCCTTTCTGTCAGGGCGTAAGCTCCTCCGAAATTTACCAGAAATCCGGGGCCTTTGCGCCGATTACGAAAATAATTGTCGGACACCAACGAGAAGTCGGAACCGTTGTACCGGTGGGCATCGCCGCCGCTGCTAAGGTTGAAAGTAGGACCGGCTTCTATCATGAGCCCCCACTTATTACCGGCTAAACGGTAACCGATCAACAGGGGGATATCCACACTTGCTACCGAGTTGTAATACGTGTTCGAAACGGTTTAGGTGGTGGCAACCTGCACGATACCCCGCTGTTCGGAAACGTTACCGTTGGCGGTCTCAATGATGGCGATCACCGCTTCCCGGGGCTGAGAACCACTGCGGGTGACCTCGAATTCGAGTTTGCTGTTGATGCGACTCACCACCACGCCCGTCCGGAGGCTGAACCCCCTGGCGTGGTGGTAACCCACCAGAGCCTGATAGCTGATGCCTTCGAGAGCTTTCTCACTTCCGGGGCCGTCTACGTCGGATACGCCAACCGGCAGGCTGAAGGCGATCCCGGGTTCTACCGTCCAGAAAGTGGAATTGCTGACGCGTATTTTTCCTGGCTCTTTTGCGGTTGTTGCTTTTTCAGGTTCGGTAAAGTCGTTTATATCGGCTGCCGGAATAACCTGTCGTGATCCGACCATCGATGCAGCGGACTCACCGGCGGCGGTTACCCCCGCTGCGTTACTTTCGGTAACTTTTTCCTGCTCCGTATTTGCCAAATCCGTCGGTTCCGTACCGGTAACGGAAGCGGTGGCTTTTAGCGGCGTTTTCGAGTTTGGCGTACTAACGACCGCAACGGGTTTCCTGGGGAAAACGGGGAGAGGGTAGGGGTGGGAACCCGAATCAACAACGTCCGTCGACTCAGTCAGAACCTCTGGTGCAGCGGGTGCCGGGAGATTCAATTCAGGGCTCGTTGTCAGGCTTTTTATACCAACCGGCGGCACCTCTTTCGGCAAGAAAGAAGGACCATCGACGGGTGTGTCCGTCGGGGAAGTGACCGGGACAAACTTTATTTGTGGCGATAAAGGCTTTGGTGCGGAGGCTTCGGTAACCGTACCGTCTACCTCTTTCACGGGGCGACCGGCAGCGGAGAACTCTTTACCCCGAAGCGTAGCGGCCTCGCCGGGTTCTGGAGGGGGGACCGTTTCCGTAATTCCCGTCAGGTCAATTGTGCCGGTTTCCATCGGTGAACGAAAGAATAAGGAAGCAACGAAGCAAGGAACCGCCACCAGCAACAGCCAGAGCGGCAACCAAAGTCTTTTCTTTTCAGGCAGTTGTGGCTGGACCCTGCCCCAGAGCATATCGACGTCGATGGGCGTAGGGTGCGAGCCCAGCCGCTGGCGGAGTTGGTCTTCCATTTGATTATTTTGCATAGCGGAGACCGAATTTAGGACTTGAGAGAATTTCGCGCAGCATCCGGCGTGCACGGGCGTAATGGGTTCGGCTGGTGGCTTCGGAGATGTTCATCATCTGGGCAATTTCGCGGTGGCGATAGCCCTCGATGGCAAACAGGTTGAAGACGTGGCGGTATCCTTCGGGCAGTTCCGCAATGCACGCCATTATGTCTTCGGTGGCCAGTTGGTCGATCACGTACGGTTCCACACTGGCGTTGCCGGTCGGATGCTCGATGCAAACCTCGCGGCGCATCCACTTCCGGTCGAGGCGGTTGAGAGCAGTACTGATCACGATCCGGTACATCCAGCCCTCGAAGGAACCGACGCTCTTATACTGATCGATGCGGGTGATGATCTTTACCAGGCTGTCCTGGAGTACGTCCTGGGCGTGGGCCTTATCGGGCATGTAGCGCAGGGCAACGGTATACAGCTGCGGGCTGAAACGGTTAACCAGCTCCCGCTGGAACCGTCGATCCTTGCGGCGACAGCCTTCAATGATGGTGGCGATGGTCATCGGGGCACTCATAGTCTGATCCGGAATGAACCGCTCACGGGCAGGTTGACGGCTTCGACGGTCTGGGTGGCGTCGTTTTGCAGGTTCATGGTGCCTGAGTAGGAGCCTTCGAATACGCCTGCGGCCGCGTCAAAGGAGGTACCGGTTATTTTCAGCGTGGCATCTGGGTCTACGTAGACCCGGCCTTCGCCGTAGGCCTGGCCCGGTGCAAGGCGATAGACGACGATTGCGGCGTCGTCGGCAGCGTACATACCCGTTGCCGGGTCGCTTACGTTTAGCAGCAGGGAGTATTCTTCTCCTGCAAGCGCCGCCCCGGCCCTGATGAGCCAGTTGTAGTTACCGTTTCCCGGCCAGTAGATCGGGGCCAGTTCGGTGATGGTCAGGTCGGTGCCGTCGATGGTCAGCGTAAAGTTTTCGTCGCTCTCCAGGTCACCGCAAACTTCGAGCGTCTGCGCGCGGTCGTCGTCGTTCGCACGGCGCACGAGGCGGGAGGCCGCTTTATAATCGCGGGTGAACGCCTGGATCAATACGTCGTCAGGATCACAACCCACCTTGGACACGAAGGCGGTGCCGTCGGGTTGGGTACTGACGAAGCCGCCCGCACTGCCGTAGCCGTTGGTCCAGATTTCGATTTGGCTCAGGCCGGGCAGGCCGGTACCGCCGCAGTCGGCCACGGCCGCAACGAAGGAAGTCCCGCTGAAGTCGATCACCACCTCGCCCGCATCGAACTGCGCACCCTGCGCAATGGGTTCGATGGCTACGGTCACCGCTTCGCCGGTACAAACATCGGTCAGTACGAGCTGAAGATCAGTACCGGCGGCAACCCAGGCGCAGAACTCGCCGTTGCAGTCGAGGGTGGCGTTCCAGCAGGAAAAACCACCGGTGATGTCGATGCTGAAGGGTGAGTGGGTGACCGGGATGCCGGCGGGGGACGTCAGGGCGGCGCACAGGCGGGCGGCGGGCCGGGGCACGTCGCAGTTATAACCGCCGCTGTTGGTAACGAAGACGATGTAGCAGTCGGGGCCAAGCGTGGCGGTACCGGCGGGGAGCCAGAAGCCGTCGGGGTCGAGTACCCAAAAGTCGACCTGGTCGGGGGCGGTGGGTACGGTTGACTGGGCGAGGGGCATCCGGACCTCGGCGGGCGTGCTGCCGTCCAGCACCAGGGGGGGTACCGTCGGGGGCCTCGAGGGCGATGTCCATCATGCCGAAACTTTCGAGCGCGGCCGTGGTTCCGTCGGGCAACATGGCCAGGGCGTTGCCGGGGCTGTTGCGCATTTCAGCGCGGTTTTCGGGGGCGTCGTGGTTAACGTACACTTCAACGGGACCGGTGTAGTCGTTGCCGTTTGCGTCGGTGACGAGGGTGTTGGCGGGCAGGGAGACGCTGAAACCCGGGCCGAGTTCTATGGTGCCGCCGGTGGCGGGTGTGATCTCGCCGGCCTTGGTCTTGACTTCGAGCACGAAGGTTTCCACCAGTTCGCCGTCGCCGGCCGGCATCAGTACGCGGCGTTCGGTCCACTTCCCGGGGCTGGAAACGGTGACGAGGGTCCCGGCGGAGTTCAGGCTGCCGGCATCGATGGTAGTGATCCGTCCGGGTTGGTCCGGGCACCGGACCCCAAACCGGTGATGGTGGCATCGTTGATCGGGGAGCCGTTCTGATCAACGACCACGGAGGTGATGGTGGCCGCAACGACGGTGGGCGGCGGAATGGTGCCGGTGACCCGCGTTGTGATCGTTTCCCCCTCTTCGCGACAGCCGGAAAGTACAAGGAATAACAACGCAAAGAGGAGAACGGTACGCATGTGGTTTCAGGTGTTGATTCACTACAATGACCGGGATACGGATCAAAACGTGACAAGGTCCGCTAAAACGATCTTTCAGCGGTTTTATCCGTACCGGTCAAAGACTCCTTTAACGTAAATTTATCGAGCGCTTACTCTTCCTCCGGCAGCGCCCACCCGTAGCTGAGCCAGTCGGCCAGGTAATCCACGTCGGAGAGTGGGCTGAGCTGGTGGACGGAGAGGCCGGCGCTTGCGGCCCGGGCCAGGGTGGTGGGCAACACCTCGTCGGTACTCCAGGCAATGTTCTCGAAGAGCGTAGTGGCGAGGGTTCGCATACCCAGCAGGGTGTATCCTCCGTCGAGGGCGGGGCCAACTACCACGTCGTGATCGTTAAGGGCGCCGAAGGCTTCGTTGAGGTAATCGGTATCGATGCCGGGGCAATCGGAGCCGATGATGATTACTTTTCCGTGGCCGTCGGCAAAAGCGTCCCGGAAGCCGGCCAGCATCCGACCGCCGAGATCGGAGGTCTGGTACTGAAGGCGTTTGCGAAAAGCGGCGGCGGGCCAGAGGTCTTTGGCGATCACCTCGTTGGAGTAGTAGAGGTAGCGGTCGTGCGCGGAGAGTCCCAGGGCTTGTTCCCGCGTCCAGTCGCAGAGGATATGGTACATGCGCAGGGCCATCTTATTGCCGACGTCGGCGGCCAGGCGGGTTTTGGTGTGGCCGGGGATGGGATTCTTGATGAAAATTAAAAGTGCGCTGGACATGGCTGGGGGTTTGGTCGGTCGGATCCGGCAGCGGGAAAAATTACAACTTTCGGAACTGCTGAAAGAACACAAGATGGGCTTACGAACCCTGCATTTCCAACTTCTCTTGCATCCCTGCGCGCGCGCCGTCCAAAATATACGGAAACCAACCGGTCTGCTTCGCGTTTAACAGACGTACGTACTCAAACCTCAAATGATACAAGCAATCTGGAACGGCCAGGTACTGGCCGAAAGCGAAGAAACCGTCGTGGTGGAAGGCAATCATTACTTCCCCGAAGCGGCCGTCCGGCAAGCGTATTTGACGCCTAGCGATACCACCAGTTTTTGTGGCTGGAAGGGCGACTGCAGCTACTTCAATGTCGTAGTAGCCGGAAAGGAAAACGCTGACGCGGCCTGGTTTTACGCCGATCCCTACGAGCGTGCGGAGAAGATCCGGGGGCACATTGCGTTCTGGAAGGGCGTAAGGGTGGTTGGATCATAAGTTCGAGGTTTTACAGCCCGGACGAGTTCGGGCTACAGGGCCTCCGCCCTGGAACCGATGTTGTTCACGATAATATCGCCGTGATCGCGCGTATTCTCTATGAATAACGACGCCGTAGCGAGGCCACCGCAAGCCACCCCGGCCATGTAAACACCGGGCAGGGAGGTTTCCAGCGTATCCGGGTTGAAAACCGGTTTGCAGGCTTCATCATCACCGATCTCCAGACCGAGGGCTTCAAACAGCTCGTAGTTGGGGGTATACCCCGTCATGGCCAGCACGAAATCGTTGGCGATGGTGAGCGCCCCGGTGGGGGTTCGCAGATCGACCTCGTGGGGGCGGATGGCCGTCACCGTGGTGTTGAAGTGCGCCGCGATGCTTCCCTCCCTGATGCGGTTTTCAATATCGGGCCGGACCCAGTACTTGACGCGGGAGCTGATCTCCGCCCCGCGCACGGCCATGGTGACGTTGGCCCCTTTCCGGTAGCACTCCAGGGCGGCGTCGGCGGCGCTGTTGGCCGCGCCGACCACGAGCACGTTCTGGCGGATGTAGGCGTGGGGGTCGTCGTAGTAGTGCCGTACCTTGGATAGTTCCTCGCCCGGAACGCCGAGCGGGCGGGGCGTGTCGTAAAAGCCCGTGGCGACGCAGACGTTGCGGCCATAATGAACGCCCTTATTCGTGGTGACGACGTACCCACCTTCCCCATCGGGCTCCATTTTTTGCACCTCTTCATAGAGACTGATGTTCAGTTCCTGGCTTTGGATCAGGCGGCGGTAATACTCCAGCGCCTCGGTCCGTGTCGGCTTATCCCGGTGACTGATGAAGGGGATGCCATGAATTTCCAGTTTCAGGGAAGTACTGAAAAAAGTCATGTTGGCCGGAAAATTAAACAGGCTGTTGACCACCGCCCCTTTTTCGAGGATGAGGTAACTCAGGCCGGCTTTTTTTGCGCTGATGGCGACGTTGATGCCGGAGGGGCCACCGCCGATAATGAGGAGGTCGTGGGTCATGGTATATCTTACGCCGGAGCGGGGGAGATAGTTGTCGGCTTTCTCAGGTAGAGACCTTCCTGATCATCAATTTAATACCCGGCCCGATCGAAACGCAGTTACCGCGAGGCAGGTGATTCAGGCGCGAACGCAGGTGAAAAGTAAAGGTTTTGGAGAAGCAAGGAAGAGCCTTCAGAGAGCAGGGACATAACAATCAGCTAACCAACTATCTTTGCCCCATGCCAAGCAGCCACCACCAGCAAATTGCCCAACTCCGCGACCGGTTCACTGACCGGCTTCACGCCACTTTTACCGACAAACAACCCCGTGGCCTTTACGCCCCCATCGATTACATCCTCAATCTGGGGGGCAAGCGCATCCGCCCGGTGGTCGCCCTCCTCGCCGCCGGGATGTTCGGCGATAAAGAACTGAGCAACGGAATGCCCGTTGCCCTCGCCGTGGAGGTTTTTCACAACTTTACCCTCCTGCACGACGACATCATGGACGACAGCCCCCTGCGCCGCGGCCGGGCTACCGTGCACGAGAAGTGGGACGTCAATACCGGCATCCTTAGCGGAGATCTGATGCTCATCCAGGCTTATCAGCACCTTTGTGATTGTCCGGATAAAAACGTTCTGCCCGCCCTGCTTTGTAGCTTCAACCGCATCGCGACCGGTGTTTGCGAAGGGCAGCAGTACGACGTCGATTTCGAGGTGCGCGGCGACGTGACCATTGCCGAATACCTGAAAATGATCGAACTGAAGACCGCCGTTCTGCTCGGCGGGGCCCTGGAGATGGGCGCGCTCGCCGCCGGAGCCTCCCGGGAAGATGCCGATCATCTCTATGCTTTCGGCCGCCTCACCGGCCTGGCCTTCCAGCTTCAGGACGACCTGCTGGACACCTTCGGCGACAGTGCCGACACCGGCAAGCTGCGGGGCAACGACATCATCCGCAACAAGAAGACCTTTCTGTATCTGAAGGCCATCGAGCTGCTCGGCCTGGAAAGGCGCGAAGAACTCAACCGCTGGTTCTCCGAAAGCCCGGCCGACCCCGCCGAAAAGGTGGTGCGCGTTACGGAGTTGATGACCTCCGTTGGCATTCCGGAAGCAGTAGCGAAACTTAGAGACGAATTTCAGGCGGAGGCTTACGCTCACCTCGATGCAGCCGGCGGCGATCCGGAGGTAAAGGCCCTCTTACGGAATTTAACCGAGGGGTTGTTGCAGCGCATCAGCTAGCGGGGGATGGCGGTGTGCCCGCCGGGCTAGAGGTAAAGCTTACCGTTGATCCATTGCTTTTCCTCGATCCATTCCTGGGCTTCATAAAACTTCATCGCTTCGGTATTCGTATCCACCACCTGCCACTTCAGCAGCTGACAATCGCGCTCGCGACCCCGTTCAATCAGCGCGTCCCAGAGCTGCTGGCCGATACCTTGCCGACGGTAAGCGGCTTCAAGCACGAAGTCTTCGAGGTAGATCATGCGCCCCTTCCAGGTAGAATAGACAAAGCAGTACAGCGCCATGCCGATGACTTTGCCTTTTTGTTCGGCAACGAGGGCATGGTAAAAACCCTCGTCGAAGTCGCTTTCGTACTGGGAGACGGTGGCGGTGAAGTTTTCGCTTTCGTTCACGTAGGCGGCCAGTTCGGCGGCCAGGCGGCGAAGGTCGGCGGCGTCGGATCTGGTGGCTTGCCGGATAATCGTCATGGGTGTTGATTTATAATTTAAGAAAAGAAAGAACTGCGCGTTTTACCTCCCCGCAGTTTATTTTATTTGCTAAGTAGCCGGTCATGATTATCGCGCCGTTCCGCTTTTGATGGATCTTGGGCCTTGAATGAAGGCAATAAACGTAGGCAGCGCTTTTGTATTGGCAAGGCTGTTTCACCAGTTAAGGGCCAAAAGATGCCGAAGATATGATTATAGTGATTGTGTCTTACTACTTTCTAACCCGCCTCGCTCACGGGAAGCCTGGTGTTCACGCAAGCCGGGGGTTTTTTCTCCGGTGATCCGCAGCGGGGTGGGGAGGTACAAATTTTATTTTTTCTGTTAAACTCTTCTTTGCACCTGCGTTTGCGCCCCGTATGCCTGCGGCAGCCCACCCGAACCAGCACCTACTTGATGATCACCCGCCGCACTACGGAGGTGCCTTCACTTAACCCGACACGCAGCACGTGCAGCCCCCGGGCGAGGTGCGAAGGCAGTCGTAGCCGTCCGGCGGTGGTGGTACTTCCGCTCGCAACCTGGCGGCCACCGGCATCATACAGGACGTAGAGACGGCGAGTGCCCGACAGGCCTTCGACGTGCAGCTCCGAACCGCCTGAAACGGGATTGGGGGAAAGCGAGATGTCGGGCCGGGCAGTGACTGCGCCCCCGGTGGAGACGGGCCAGGCAAACTGACGCCAGAACTCGAGCGTGCGGATCAAGGCGGGGCGTACGCAGCCGCTGTGGTCAAGCGCTCCACCGCTTTCCAGTACAACGTTGGTGGAGCCGTTGGCGCGCATGACGGAGTCGGCCAGAATGGCGTTGCGGAAGGGCACCTGCTCATCCTGCGTGCAGTAATAGATGAGGGTGGGAGCTTCCGGTGCCCAGTCGTAAGTATTGTTGTCGGCCAGAGCGGCGTTGATGGGGAAGGAGAGGTCGCCCGAGCGGATCTGGTCAACGACGCTGTCCTGCAAAATATCGGCCAGGATGGCGTCATTGGCCTCCAGCAGCCGGAACAATTCGGCGTTGAACGCTTCGAGGCTTATCTCTTCGGCCGCGAACCGGCGGGTGGGCGCGAGGTATGGTTCCACGAAGACTTCCCCGAGGTCGTCGTAAATGCCGTAGACGTAATTATAACTGACGTAGGTGTAGGCGATGTACCCCGGTAAAGTGGACAGATTGTCGGAGAAAAGGGTTTGGGCCATCACGTCGGAAATGCTGTACGGGCCGGAGAGATGGCTGGCGGCGGTGACCGTCAGGCCGTCTTCGCCGGGGTTGGTTTCCAGGTCGCGGTGCAACGCCTGGGTCGAATGCCCGCCCTGGCTGTAACCGGTGAGAAAAAGCTGGTCGGTAAAGCCGATGTTCCGGTTCCGCAGAAATTGTTTGGCGGCCAGAATGAGATCACGTCCGGCGCTGGCTTCAGTCTTGGCGTGAACGTAGGGGTGGATGCCGTCGCTCTCCCCCAGGCCGACGTAATCAGGCGCCAGGCCGATGTACCCCGTGCCGGCGATGATGGAAACCAGAAAACGCTCCTGTACCCCGATGTTACTGGGTACGGCACCGCGTTCGCCTACCGTACCGTGGTTGTACAGCGCCAGGGGGAATTCGGTATCGTCGATAAGCGGTACGACAAGGAGGCCGCTCGCCGTATCCGGCTGGCCGAAGGCATCGGTAGTAGTGTAAAGAATCCTGTAGTTCTGCGTGTTGTAAGTCACGGTCACGGGTGAGCTTATGTTGAGCAAGGCGGCCAGGATGATGTCCTGAGATTCAACACGGACGATGTTCTGCGCGGAAAGGGGAAGACAAAGTAAGAATAACGCAAAGTAAAAAGTGATACGCATGGTTGGTTTGATTGTGTTGTTTGTTCTCCATAGAACGAAGCGGAAACGCCCGAAGAGTAAAAGATCTGTCACTCGACCCCGGGAAAAAATGTGAGGAGAGTTGGTGGTGCGTGCCAATGCCCGACTTACAGCCAGACGGTACCGAACTCCTTCACCAGCACATCGTCGTAGTGATCGGCTTTGGCGAAAAGGTGCTCGAAGCGGGGCAGGGCGGTTTCCACCGTCAGGTAGCGGTCATAAATGAGCAGGGAAAGGACGATGTCGCGCCCGAAGGTGCTGAAGGTGAGTTGACGTAGTTTGCAGTTTTCGCGTAGCAGGAAGGCGAAAAGCTCGGCGTTGGGCAGGTCGGGTAAGGAGCAGAGATAAGCGTCTCCCGTCACCAGGCCGCTGTCTTCATGGTAAGCGAGTTGAATGATGGCGCTGCCCTGGCGGATACTCCACAGATTGGGGCCCCGGCGGGCGAGGCGGCAATCGTGCCCGGCGGATTTGATGATCTCCTCCACGGTGGCGGAGACGCCGGCGGGGGCGTAATCCCTGAGCATGTTGGGCAGCAGGATCTCGGCACCGCAGTTGGAGCAGTGGCTGGCAGCGTTCAGCGCCGCCTCATAGATCACTTCCCGGCAGCCGAAGCAGCGGCTGGCGGAGCGTCCCTTCCCCTCCGCAAAGCGGGTGAGGCACTCCGCGAGCCGCTCGGCGGGCAGGCTGAGCGCCCGCCCCTTTCCCTCCTGGATGTCGTACATATTGATGCCGGCCAGGTGACCGGCGGTGGTGAACAACGGACCACCACTGTGCGCGGCCTCCTGCCAGGCGTCGTGCATCAGGAAACCGATGCCGTGGTGGTCGTGGTCGACTTCGATGATCTTCCCCTCGGCGATGCAAAGCGGGTGGCCGAAGTGCTGGCCGATGGCGATCACCGCCTCGCCCACCGCCAGGGGAGCCGAGACCAGGGGCAGGGGCGGTACGTCGAGGGCGGTAGCCGGTTTAAGGAAGGCCAGGTCGTAGTGGGGATCGAGGTAGACCACGGTAGCCAACTGCTCCGCGGTCGTTTCGCTGCCGATCACGACGGTGGCGTTGTCGCGCACCACGTGCTCGTTGGTCACCACCAGGTTCCGCTTCGGCAGGTACACGCCGGTACCGGTGCTGAAGGGGGTGGCAACCTGAAAAACGTAAGGAGTGAGCATGAGCAATACGGTTGTCGGTAAGCACGGGGATGGCACGCACTGAATGGCAAATTCCCTGAGGGGCATTACCTTTTCAACCGGGCAATGTGGTAAATCGGGGGTGGCGAAGTTACGAACCAATTAAGTAGTTGCGTGATCAAACCCGGTAACAAATAGCGGGGTGCCGACAACTCCCCCGGTCGTTCCGGCGTTCAGCAGATTCGCAGCTAATTTTTTATTCCGCAGGACGCAAACCCCGGCAACTTCCGCAATCCGTGCAACCCATTCGATGACCGATCCAGACTCCTTCTACGTACGCACCGCGGCTGATAACGCCGAGCGCGCAAGTACGCTCCAAAGCCGTTACGACCGGCTGGCCCTGGTACGCCTGCTGGTGTTCTTCGGCTGGCTGGCGGGGCTGATCGTACTGTTCAGCAACAATTTTTTGCCGGGGCTGGTGGCCTTCATCGTCACGCTGCCCCTGCTGGCGTGGGGCGTACGGCGGCACCTGGCCATCAAAAAAGAAGCGCGGGAAGCCGACGTCTTAACCGAGTTGGCCCGGGGGGAAATGGCGGCCCTGGATCACGACTTCAGCAGTTTTGAGGGGGGCGAAGAATTCCTCGATCCCACGCATCCCTACGCTGTCGACCTCGATATTTTCGGTCATAAATCCTTGTTCCAGTTCCTCAACCGTACGGTGACGGCACCGGGCCGCGCCCGGCTGGCGGCGGCCTTGCTTGGCAACCACGGGGAAGAAGAAGCGGCGCGAACGCGGGAGCAAAGTAAAGGTTTGCAGGAAATGCCCGACTGGTGCCTCCGCTTCCGGACGATCGGTGATGACCTGGAGGACGACATCAGCCACTTTGACCGACTGCTGGGCTGGCTCGACCGGCCGGCCGTTGCCCCCACCGACGGCACGCGCATCCTCCTCTACCTCGCGCCTCTGCTCACCCTGGCCTCCGTGGCATGGATGCTGCTGATGACGCCGTGGCAACTCGGCGTTCTCGGCCTGCTCCCCGCCGGCTGGATGCTGCGCAAATACCAGGAAGTCGTCAGCCGCGAGCACACCCATACCGCCGCGATGAAGGGGCTATTAAAAACTTATGCCGCCCTGCTCGCCCACGCCGAAACCCGCCCAGGTGCCCCGGCCCTGCCCGGCAATCCCGCCGTAGCCCTGAAACGTCTGAGCCACCTGGTCGGTCAGCTCGACGTGCGCTACAATCCCTTCTCCATCCTGCTGGAGATCGGGGGATTGTGGAGCCTCAACCGACTGCGCAAACTCGACTCCTGGCGCTCCGCTCACCGCGACGATCTTCCCGCTTGGCTCGCCGCCCTGGCTGCTGCCGATGCCCTGGTCAGTTGGGCCACCCTGCGCTACAACCACCCGGAGTGGACCGACCCGGATTTTACCCGCGAACCCGTGGTGGAAGCCCGGGGGCTCGGCCACCCCCTCCTGGCACCGGCCGGGCGGGTCACCAACGACTTCAACATCAATACCAACGGCCACATCCACCTCGTCACCGGTTCCAACATGGCCGGTAAGTCGACCTGGTTGCGGACCGTGGGCATCAACCTCGTGCTCGCCAACGCGGGCGGGCCGGTATGTGCGTTGCCTTCCGAAGACTCCTCCCTTGCATTCCTGCGTTCGCGCCCAAATCTGCGGGTATGGACGAGTATGCGCACCCAGGACGATCTGAGCGAAAACACCTCCTCCTTCTACGCCGAGCTGAAGCGACTCAAGAGCATCATCGAAGCCGTGAGCGACCCCGGCCGGGAAGTCTTCTTTCTGCTCGACGAGATCCTGAAGGGTACCAACAGCCGCGACCGGCATACGGGTAGCCGCGCCCTGATTCGCCAACTGATCCGGGAGCGGGGTGCGGGCATCATCGCTACCCACGACCTCGAGCTGGGGGCCCTGGAAGCCGAACCCGGCAGCCGCGTGGAGAATTATGCGATGGAGGTGCAGGTAAGGGGCGACGACCTTGTTTTCGACTATAAACTGCACCCCGGCGTGTGCCAGAGCTTCAACGCCACCGCCCTGATGGCCCGGATGGGGATCGATATACCGGCGGAAGAGATCCGGCTGCGGCACGATTAACTTTAACACCGGTTGCCCGTCCTTATTTTTTTACCTTGTGAGCCGTACTATTACCCGCAATTTCTAACCCGCAACCCGTAAATATGAAAATCCTGGTCACCGGAGGCACCGGCTACATCGGTTCTCACACCATCGTCGATCTGATCCAAAACGGCTACGACGTCGTGAGTGCCGACAATTTTTACAACTCCCGTCCCGCCGTTCTCGACGGCATCGAAGAGATCACGGGGGTGCGGGTGGTGAACCACAACGTCGATCTGGCCGACCGCGAAGCGACCCTGGCGATGTTCGAGTCGGAACAGTTCGACGGGGCAATTCACTTTGCTGCCCTTAAACTGGTGGGGGAAAGCGTGGAAAAACCACTGGAATATTACCGCAACAACATCAACAGCCTGCTCAACGTGATCGAAGGGCTGAGGCGGCAGGGTAACAGCAATCTGGTGTTTTCCAGTTCCTGCTCCGTGTACGGTAACGCCGACGAACTGCCCGTGACCGAAGCCACGCCCCGCAAAAACGCCGAGAGCCCCTACGCCCTGACGAAGCAAGTCGGCGAAGACATTCTGACCGGTTTCTGCGAGACGACTCCGGAGTTCAAGGCCGTGCTCCTGCGCTACTTCAACCCCGCCGGAGCCCACGCCAGCGGTAAGATCGGCGAAGATCCGAGCAACCCCGCCCAGAGCCTGGTGCCGGTGATCACGCAGGCCGCCGCCGGCAAACGCGGCGCGATGACCGTATTCGGCACCGACTATGCTACCCGCGACGGCAGTTGCGTACGCGACTACATCCACGTCGAGGATCTGGCCCACGCCCACACACTGGCGTTGCAGTACGTGGTGTCCGGAAAAGCTACCGACAACCCCTCTCTGTTCAATCTGGGCATCGGTGAGGGCCTGACGGTCCTGGAGGTGATCGAGGCCTTTGAGAAAGTCAGTGGGGTGAAGCTGCCGTACGAACTCGGCCCGCCCCGCCCCGGCGACGTCGTTGCCGTATACGCCGACCGCTCCAAAGCAACCGAAATACTCGGCTGGCAACCCACGCGCGGGGTAGAGGAGATCATGCGGACGGCCTGGGCGTGGGAGCAGAGTCTATAAGGACCGGAGCTTGTCCGGGATGGTCAATGACGGCAATCCACCATTGGTCCGTAAACATCCGGGTTTTACCGGAAGCGTATAATCAATGCCCTTTTCTGATTGATCGTGGCGTATCCGTCAGATTCAGCGCTTTATCGGGCATCTGCTTCCTGATCCGAAAAGCGACCCTGAGCAAGCGGGGTGGCTTGAGGGGGGGGGATCCCAACACCCGCCGTAGTGGCCCGAGCACCGAGGATATAAACCTCAAACCTGAATAAATTCTGCCCGGAAGTTTCCCCACGCCGATAAAGTTCGTATCTTTGCGGGCCGAAAGCGACCAGCGCGCAAATAATAAAGATATGCAGTCCGTAAAAGTCAGCGGTGAAGTCCGCGAAAATCTAGGTAAGAAATCAAGCAAGATCACCCGCCGTGAGGGACTTGTTCCCGGCGTCCTTTACGGAGCGGGGGATCCGGTACACTTTACCATTAAGGCCCTCGACGTTCGCTCGCTGGTGTACACGCCCGAGTTTAAGCTCGCCGAACTTAGCGTTGGTGGTAAAAGCTACAAAGCGATCGTAAAGGATTACCAGTTTCACCCGGTGACGGACCAACTGCGCCACATCGATTTTCTGGCCCTCCAGCCCAATCACCTCCTGAAGGTTCAGGTACCCGTCGTCTTTGAGGGCGACAGTCCCGGCGTTCGTGGTGGTGGTAAGCTTCAGGTAGCCGTGCGCCGCGTGAAGATCAAGACGACACCCGAGAACCTGGTGGACAAGCTTGTGCTCGACATCAGCGAACTCGAACTCGGTTCTGCTATCCGTGTACGTGACATCGACCCCATCGAAGGGGTGGAGATCATGAACCCCGGTGGCCAGCCTATCGCTTCCGTAGAAGTACCGCGTGCCCTTCGTTCCGCCACCACGGCCGAGCTCAAGGAAGAGGAAGAAGCCGCAGCTGCGGCTGCCGCCGAGGATGCTCCCGCTGAGGAGGGTGCCGCCGCCGAATAGGAAGGTTTTCGCCTTCATTCTAACCAAAAAAGGTGAAGTTCCCATCAGGGGGACTTCACCTTTTTTAGGTTATAAACTGCGTATCGTGTTATAAAAGCACTAAGTTAAGACTAAAGACATCCGCGAATTTGTTAGTCGGTTATAACGATATTTACGGAATCCATTACCCATCCAAAGAATTTAAATCAAGATGCCAGCCCGCCAACTCTTCCCGCTGTTTTGCCTGTTATTGCTCTTCACCGGTTGCGGGTTATTTAAGCCGGAGGGTACGACCAACGGAAACCGACCCCGGTCCAGCCGACCGTCAAACAATAACAGTCCGACCGCCTATATCCGTGCCGATATCGTCGATCACGCCCGGGAATTGATGGGACTAAAGTATAAATATGGCGGCAACAACCCCCGGCAGGGCTTCGATTGTTCAGGCTTCGTACTTTACCTCTATCAGAACGCCGGCATCGATATCGAAAGAGTCTCCCGCCATCAAGCTAAGCAAGGAGTGGAAATATCATTGAAAAATGCCCGGCCCGGTGACCTGGTATTCTTCAAACGTAGGGGAAAGCCCGTACACCACGTATCCGTAGTGGTAGAGGCGGGCGTAAACAAACTAATCGTCGTACACGCCACCAATAGTGGGGTGATCCGGGAAAATATCCTAGAGAGCAGGTACTGGGAACCGATCTTATACCAGGTTCGAGACGTGTTAAATTAGTAAAATTACAAAAGCAAGGTTCAGTGAAAACTGGTGCGTGAAAGCCCGATGTGCTGATGAGCCTTAGAAATTTCTGCGCTGTCCGGCAGTAGTATTAATGTAACCGTTACTGGTACTTTTTGTAGTGTACCCCTGCATCAGTTCCCGCTTGCGCATCGGCATGCCGTCGATCAGATTCAGCAGAACCGATGTGGGCGTTATCCTGTTTATCGACCGAAATTTTTCGTACCCGTCCAATCCTACCATGATCATTTCGAACTGGTACCGTTCCACGCCAAAGTCCTGGTAAAACTTATGCGCAGTGGCCTCTTTCAGGAAACGACCCGTATTTTCGAATTTCCCATCGGGCGTGATCATCATAAAAATCATGTTACGCTCCGTAAAAGCATCCATCTGCTCATAAAGTAATTTGACCTGTCGCTCGAACAGCGGATCGGAAGGAGAAGGTGTAAATAACAAAATTAACCTTGACTTCCAGCGGTACTGGTTCAGCGACTGTGCTTCCGTAAAATTGGGAAGTACGAAAATAAGACTGAGAAATATGATCAAGGTTTTCATACCGTTAGTACGCGACACCGCGCTGATATGTTTGTTGGCTGCCGACTCGTAATCCTTACAACCTGCTCATTTTCAACAAATAGTGATGGGGTGGTTACCCTTCCGTACCGCTCAGGGCCATCATCAAACCACCGAAACTTCCCCGTGCCTCGTACATGGAGTCGTTGTAAGTTGTTGCCCGCAGGCGCAGGTTGTTGGGCACATCGTCCCGCAGTTCGAATTCGATCATGATGTTACCGAAAGCCTGGTCCAGCTTAGCGTCGTCGTAGTTGACCTTCGGTTTCAGGTAGTGGCGTTCGTGGGTCTCTACCCAGCCGCGGCGGGGAAAGATGCGGCGGTCGGATATATCAGGCCGGTAGTTCAGGGTCAGTACCCGTTCCCGCAGGTAGTGGAAGAAGTGCGTGATTTCCTCGCGGGTGTAGTTCATCTTATTAAAGTAAACAACGAAACCCTTGCTGCTGGGGATGTCGAGAAAGCCGACGGTTTCGTCGGTCCGTTGTCCGTCGAGGTGACGGGCATACTGATTGCCGAGCCAGTCCATAAGCCGGTGCGGCCCGGCGGTGTTCTTCCACTGCCCGTAGGCCTCCATTTCCGCGGCGCTGCGCTCGATCATTTCGTGAATGGCCGGCATGGTGGCGGAAGAGTTCTCCACCTGCTGGAAGATGTTTTTGATCTGGTCCCAAAAAGCCATACGGTAGCGTTCAAAATTTAGCGTTCAGGATTTAGCAATCAGGCATTATTCCGCGCGGGCTGTAATCAGATTAAGAAAGGCCGGATGCTGAGCGGTGATCACTTTATACGGTTAAAGCGATCCCGCCCTTTAAAGTTGGTCACTTCCCCGCGATATTTCATTTCCCGTTCCGGGCTGTAGCCGAACTCGGCGTGGGGCAGTACGCGGTTCAGCGTTTTGGTCACCAGTCTCAGCTCGTCGGGTTGGAGGCCGAAGGCGTGGATCTCCCCGTCGTCTTCCACCAGGTGCAGGGTGGCGGAGGCGGTGGTTTTGAAGCCGAAGGGCATCCGCTCCGTAATCAGGCCGTAAACCCAGACGATCGATTCGGGCTCCTCGCGCAGGTGCTTTCTCCAGAAAGCCAGGGGTTGTTCGGTCAGTAATTTGAAAAGCCACCACAGGGCCGCCGTTGCCCCGGCACCACCGGCGAGCGCCCAGACGAAGTAGCGGGAAGTAACCCCGATGACGATCAGGAATAGCGCCAGCATCATCAGCCCCACGGCGGCGAACTGCTGCTGGCGGCGGTCGCGTTTCATACTGTCCCAAAGAGGTTGCAGACCCGGATGGGTGAGGATGCGGGAATCATTTGGCATGATTAGTAAATGGAATTGGGGAGTAAGGGTTCAGCGTTCAGCGTTCTGATAGCAGCAATTAAGTCTACTGATGGAAAAAAGACACCCGGATTAGTAGCGCGAATCAATTCTTTTGCTGAGCGCTGAGCGCTACCTGACCACCGGCTTCACCACCGAGCGTCCCCGGGTATCCGTCACCCGCAGGTAGTAGATCGCGTGGGTCAGTTTGTGCCGTTCGGGTAATATGATGAAGGTGCTTTTGCCCGCCCGTGCTTTCCAGATGGCGGCGTATACGAGGCGTCCGTTCGGGTCGAGCATCTCGACCGTGAGCGCCTGCTTTTCGGGCAGTTCCGTTTCGAGGCGCAGCTGATCGACGAAAGGATTGGGAGAAACGGTCAGCTTATCGAGGTAGGGCGGCAACTGATCCGGGCGCGGCCGCGGGTGCCGGGGAAGTTCTTCGAGGGGCGCGGACGGCGCGAGGATGTTTTTGATCGTATCCCGGAACCAGTCCATCCCCGTAGGCTCGGGGAACTGGTCGATGACGATTATTCCCATCAGCGTCCCGTCCATCCGGTGGGGTGGAAGATCGATGGGGGTCGGAACGGAATCCCGGCTTTCCACGGGAGCGGCTGGTTTCGGATCGACGATCGGAACCGGCCCGGCAAGACTGTCTGCGGATACCGGCAACGGACAGGTGATCTTACCCATGATCCTGGGTTCTACTTTGATCTCCGGAGGGGTCGGGTGGTTGGAGCTGTCTACCTCCACGTACGCGATGTCTCCCACCAGCCAGTCTTCCGCCAGCGTGTCGGGTACTGGTGGCGGCGGCGGCATTGGTGCGGCGATGCGGCCCATGACTGGAAAATAGTTGGGCGACTTCGGCGCTGGTACGGTGTCATTCCGCAGGCTGGGGTCGTAAGCGGCGATCTCCCCGGTGATCTGCGTTTCAATAGCGTTGTGCTGCCCGACTGGAGCCGGCTTTTCGATCTGCTGAGCGTCCAGCCCGGAGGCGGCCAGCATCAGCCCCGCCGCCGTAGCGGCCACTTTCAGCGGGTTACTCCGGCGCGGGCCGGAAGCCGCCCGCAACGGTCGTTCGAGCTGGTCGGGACGGAAACGCCCGCACAGTTTGCCGCCGCTCTCCCGGATGTGAGCGTTCATCTGCGCGTCGGTCATGCCGGTGAAGTCGGTGACGTTCTTGGCGCAACTGCCGCAGTGGCGGGCGGTGGTTTCGGAGACGGGCTGCATCCCGTTCCAGTCTTCGTGGCAGGGGGTGGGGATGGAAATTTTCAGGGGAGTGTACGACATGGTTCTCGGGTTGTTTTGGGGAATCGATGCCGACCAACCGAAAAGTGCATAAGTTTTTCTCCGATTATTCCGATTCCTTCAAACTGCACCTGCCGATGGTATGGCCATATAGTGGGGCGGGGACAAAGCAAAGTTCCGGACCATCGAACGTTCGGTGATCGGTTCCGGCCTCGTTTAATCGCGGCGCATGACGACTTTGCGTTTGCAGGCAGGGCCACCATTCACTTAGGGTATGTCTCCGCTACCGGTGATGTACCCGGCTATAAGTGGTGGGTAGGTAGCAGCCGTGTTTCCCGTCTGAGGCAATATTTTATGGTACTACCGGTGTCGGTAGTCGGGCGACGGAGCGCGGGATGCAGGGGTTGTTCGGGAGGGAGCAGTGGTCGTAATCCGGGCTTGCCGTCCGCTCTCTTTGCGCCTTAAAAGCCTTACTCCGGCACCTGCGGCCGCGCCCAAAAGTGCTACGCCACGCGACGCTTGCCGCTCACCTTCAGTACCACCGCCCCGATGATCCCGGAAATTAACGAGCCCGCCAGGATGCCGATCTTTGCGGAATCGACCAGCACCAGTGAATCGGTAAACGCAAGGTTGGCGATGAAGATGGACATCGTAAAGCCGACCCCCGCCAGAATAGCGACGCCGACGATCTGCCAGGGATTCACCTGGTCGGGCAACTCCGCCAGGCCCAGCTTAACGGCCAGGAAGGAGAACAGGGAGATGCCGATGCACTTGCCGACGAAGAGGGTGAGGGCGATCGTCAGGATCAGGGAAGTGTCCAGTTCCATCCCCGCGCTGAAGGCGATGCCCGCATTGGCCAGCGCGAAAATGGGCATGATGAGATACGCCACCCAGCCGTGGAGCTTGTGCTCCAGGTGCTGAAGCGGGGAGTGGAAGTTTTCCACCAGTTCTTCAATGTCGCCAACGTGTTCCAGTTGTTCGTCGCTCAGGGTATTGGCCGGGCCGAGGGGCGATTTTTCCAGTTTCGCGGTGATGGCGGTCAGGTGCGACAGCAGGTCGTGCCCTTTGATCTTGCGCCGGATCGGTACGGCGAAGGCCAGCAGAACCCCCGCAATGGTGGGGTGAATGCCGGACTTGAGGAAGAGTACCCAGACAACCACGCCTACTATGATGTTGAGTTTCTTGTAGTAGATCCCCCGGTAAGAAAGCCCGTACAGAACCGCCAGCAGTGCCAGGGAGTACATCACCAGCATCCACTTGATGCCGCCGCTGTAGAAGATGGCGATGATGAGGACCGCACAGAGATCGTCCACGATGGCAAAGGCCGTCAGGAATATCTTCAGGCTAATCGGAACGGACTTGCCGAGAGCCTTCAGGATGGCCAGCGTAAAGGCAATATCGGTCGCCATCGGGATGCCCCAGCCACCGGCCGTCTCCGGCCGGTCGTTCAGCAACAGGTAAAAGCCGTAGGGAATGATGATGCCGCCCAGTGCCGCAAAAATCGGGAAGGTCGCTTTCCGTACGGTATTGAGCTCTCCCACCAGGATCTCGCGCTTGATCTCCAGGCCGATCAGGAAAAAGAAGATGGCCATCAGCCCGTCGTTGATCCACAGGATCAGCGGTTTGGTGAGGCCGAAGGACTCCGTTCCGAAGCCCATCCTGGTGTTCCACAGTGCCTGGTAGCTGTCGGCGTAGGGCGAGTTGGCCCAGATCATCGCCAGGATGGTGGCGCCGAACAGCAGGATGCCGCTGAAACTTTCTAATTTGACGAACTTCTGAAAGGGCGAAAGGAGGTAGTCTTTAATCATCTTGGGCTGGCCGGTACGTAAAACGAGGAGTCAATTTGGCATAACTCTCCGTCCCTCCGTTTGTTCGGAGGGGGACGCTAAACGGGCCGGATGCTGGGTTGATCCCGTACCGGCGGGTTGGTTAATGCAGGCCGCTAAGAAAACTTTTCATCCGTTCGATTTCCTCCGCGTCTTTCAGGGGAGGATGCAGCTCGCTTATTTCGTAAGTGAGTGCCCGGGATAAAGTGGTAGATTTAAATGTTTTGTTGAATACCGCTTGTAAATTCAATGCCAGAGGATTGTCTTTCGGGAGAATCGGCACCGGTACGGTGGGCAGGTGGTCCAATATTCCGATGTGCCATTCCTGCACCTCGTCGCTGATGCGGTCAGTGACCTGCACGAGATGGTCGGAATCCGCAGGGGTGTTGAAATCAACTCTTTTGCCTCCCCGAAGAAGATCGATCTCTACAAGGTTACCGTGGGCAAGTAATATTTTTCTCTTTTATTTCGGTACTGGTCCAGCCCGGCGCCGGTGTTATTAGCGGAAGACGACAATTCGAGGGAAGTAACCAGCCCTCGGTCATCAGCGTCGATAATTCTTAATGACCTGACTTTAATCATGGGTGAGCTGCGGCGCGTCGTTGGCGGCGTTATCGTAGAAGCGCCGGATGCTCCGTAATCACTCGTGGGGTCTTCGACTACATGAATATCCGGTAAAATGTGAGAGATCTCGTTCCCTAAACTCTGATCGACGTACAGCGTGGTCTCAGATTCAAGAAAGTAGCCTTCGGGGAGCTGTTCGATCAGTGCGTCCTGAATTTTGTAAATCATGGAGCCATGCAACGGCGACCACTTAAACCCTCGATAAAGGGATTCATCCCGGGAAACGGATTTTTCATAAAGCAAGTACTTCAGCTACAAGATACAAACGTAAAGCGGACGAGGAATAAATTAGGCCGGACAGCTCAGAGAATCGGTTCATCACCCTTTCCGACCCTTTTCCAAAAAAAAACCTACCTTCCCTCAAGACCAAACACACTCCTCAATCACTAGAGGGTCAAACCCGCCGCAAGCCCGGAACGGAGCAGATCGCACAGCGCGCTTCGCCGTCCCCGGGGGAAGACGCTCGGCGACCCGACAACGCCAGTAAAGATGAAGTACCCCCTGCTCCTTGTCCTCCTTTTCTGCACCTGCGGCCTCGCCCCGGTAAGTGCCCAGAGCAGCCGCGCCTACCTCGAGCTGGCCGCCATCGCCCACGTAGAGCAAATGCACATGGCCCCTATGCGCGACGGCATCCGCCTGCGCACCGACGTATACCGGCCCAAAACGGACGCCAAAGTGCCCGTCATCCTGAGCCGGACGCCCTACCAGATGAACGGCTGGGTAGACGGCAAGGAGCGCTCCCGCACCTACGAGCGCGCCCTCGCCTGGGTGAAGGCCGGCTACGCCTACGTGGTGCAAAACGAGCGCGGCCGCTACTACAGTGAAGGGGAATGGGACATTCTCGGTACCCCAACGACCGACGGCTACGACGCCTTCACCTGGTTGGCGGACCGCCCCTGGAGCAACGGCAACATCGGCCTGCTCGGCTGCTCCTCCACCGCCGAATGGCAGATGGCCGTCGCTTCCCTCGGTCATCCCGCCCTCAGGGCCATCGTACCCCAGGGCTACGGGGCGGGAGTAGGCAAAATCGGTAAGTTTCAGGAACAGGGCAATTGGTACCGCGGCGGCGCGACCCAGATGCTATTCATCGCCTGGCTGTACAGCGTGCAGCACGACCCCATGCGGCCAAAGCTCCAACCGGGAATCGCGCGCGAAGACCTGCTGCGCCTCCAGCGCTTCACCGATATGGCGCCGGAATACCCGAAAGTGGCATGGGAAGACGGCCTGAAAACACTGCCCGTGCAGAACATCATCACCGCCCAAAACGGCCCGGCGGGAATCTTTGAGGAAATGGTGACCCGCACACCGAACAGCAAGGAATGGTTCCAGGGCGGGCTCTACCACGACGATATGCCGTTTGACGTGCCGGCCTTCTGGTTCACGAGCTGGTACGACGTATCGATCAGCCCCAACCTCGCCCTGTTCAATCATGTGCGGAAGAACGCGACGACGCCGGCCATGCGCGACGAGCAGTTCCTCGTCATTGCCCCCACGCTGCACTGCGGCTATACGCGGGCAACGGAGAACACCATCGTCGGGGAACGCTCCGTGGGCGACGCGCGGCTCAACTATCAGGAACAGATCGAAGCCTTTTTTGCCCAACACCTGAAGGGAGCAAAGGAGACGGCGCGGCCGCGGGTGCAGTATTACGTGATGGGAAGCAATGAATGGAAAACGGCCACCGCCTGGCCGCCCACCACCACCGAAATGCAAACCTTCTACCTCGACTCCGACGGCCATGCCAACACCCTCCACGGCAACGGTCGCCTGGTCGCCGAAGCCCCCGCTACCGACCGGCCCGACGGCTTCGTGTACGACCCCATGAACCCCGTGCCCAGCTACGGCGGCAACGTCTGCTGCACCGGCAACGCCGTGAAGGGCGGTGCCTTCGACCAGCGCATCATGGAAACCCGCAACGACATCCTCGTCTACACCACCGAACCCTTCGCCGACGGCGTCGAGATCGCCGGCGGCATCGAGACCACCCTCTACGTCAGCTCCGACGCAAAAGACACCGATTTTACCGTCAAACTCATCGACGTTGCCCCGGACGGCACCGCCTACAACCTCGACGAAACCATCCAGCGCGTTCGTTACCGCGAAGGTTACGATAAAGAGGTCTTCATGGAAAACGGCGAAGTCTATAAAGTAGAACTTACGCCCATGAGCACGGCCAACCACTTCAAGCCCGGTCACTCGATCCGCATCGAGGTCTCCAGCTCCAACTTCCCCCGCTTCGACCGCAACCTGAATACCGGCGGGCGGAATTATGATGAAAGCGAGGGCGTGGTGGCGCGGAATAAGGTACACCACTCGGCGGCGCATCCGAGTTTGGTGCGGATTCCGGTGGTGCGGTAAGGAACCGTTTGCGAGAAAGAAAGCGATTCTGAAGCAAACTTCTTTTAAAATTCCGGCATCCGATTGCTCGCCCGGAATAAGAAATTTAGTCCTACGGTAAACGCTTGTACCGACTATTTTCCGGGTGTGCCAGTGAATCGATTTCACGGCCGTACCGCGGCTACGGCCGGAAATATATCCTGACCATTTATATAGCAACCCTATCGGTATTTTTTTCGCTCCGCGAGCCAGGTGCTGTGCCGGTATCGAACGGGGAATGTTCATTATCAAACCCATTACTTTTATAAATATGTGTATGTGGTTAAGAATTAGACGTTGCCATTTCCAGCACGATCCTGACATTACCACCCGTACCGTTCAACCGTTCCCGGGCACCGGCGCTCGCGCCAAAGGGTGACGGATACGTACCGCGGAGCATAAAGTCACGTCCGTTCCCCGGTAAATGTATCCGTTCGTCGATCAAATCCAGGGAGCGATAGAACAAATTTCAGCACGGTGCCCCCCGGCGCTACATTTGATTTATCAAAGCGGGAGAGGGGAGTACAGTTTCTTCCCGCGCTTGCAACCGTTTACAAAAACGAAAGTCTCTTTCAACAAACCCATACAATTCAACGATCATGAAACGCTTCTTCATCACCTTCATCACCGGTCTTATTTTCAGCTTTGCCGTGCTTGCCGGTGGTGACGGGGGCGTTGAAAAAACCGGCAAGAGCATCTTCGAGGCCTGGAATGCCGCCGAGAACATCGACATCGAATTTTACGTCAATTTTGACAGCCTGGAAGTGTACCGCAATAAGGTCGATTTTCTCCCCGCCAAGGTAGTTCACAACGGAGAAACGCTCGACCTCGCCGTGGCCGTGCGCGGCAAGTTTCGCCGCCGCACCTGCGCCATGCCGCCGCTGAAGCTGAAGTTCAAAAAGGAGGGCCTGCGCGCCAACGGTTTTAACACCCACAACGACTTCAAACTCGTCACCCATTGCACCAACGACGCCGCCGGCCAGGATGCCCTGCTTCGCGAACAACTCGCCTACGAACTGTACAATACCGTCAGCCCCGCCGCCAGCTTCCGCACCCAGCTCATCAACATCACTTACGTCAATACCGCCGATGGCAGCACGACCACCAGCATCGCCATCCTCATCGAGGATACCGACGAACTGAAGGGACGGCTCAACACCAGGAACTGCAAGGAATGTTACAACCTGCCCGCCGCCCGGATCGATAACGTCGAGACCGTAGCCCTTTTTCAGTACATGATCGGCAACAGCGACTACAGCACCCGCATGATCCGCAACGTGAAAATGATGAAAGGTGCCGACGGTAACTATACCGCCATTCCTTACGATTTTGATTTCAGCGGCCTCGTCAACGCCGGCTACGCCACCGGAATGCCCCATTTCAACGAAACGAAAGTGACCGACCGTACCCTGATCTGGGAGTTTGCTGATACCGCCGAGTTCGCCGCCGCCACCGCTCACCTGACCCACCTTAAAGACACCCTGCTCGACCAGGTAGCCGGTTTTGACGGACTGACCGATGCGAGCAGGAAGGAAATGACGAAGTACCTCAAAAAATTCTTTCGCCAGTTAAAAACCCAGTCATTTAACGCCGCTAAATAGCCGGCTCGAAGCGTTCCGCACCAGCCCGTAAAACATAGCCTTTAATCCATATCCGACCGGTACGCTGCCCCAGCGTGCCGGTTTTTTTAGGCACCGCTCCTGTCTTGCGGTGGCTATTGCCGGATCGGGGGCAACTATCCTGGGATTCGCTACTATCTTCGCCGCATGCCCGCACTCCCGCTTCTGCTGCCCCTGATCATCATGGCCCTGGCCATCGTGGCGGCGCTGTTCATCGGCGGGCTTTTCTTCACCAAACAATCCGGTGAGCCCCGGGCCAATCGGCTTTACGGAACGCTGCTGATCCTGGGCGGACTTACCCAGCTGCACTTTGCGCTCGATTTCGGCGGCTACCTCGTTGCGTATCCCTGGCTGGCTTACTTTCCGATATATTTCAGTCTCTGGCTTCCGGTCCTGCTGTTCAGCCACGTGAAGATCAGCCTTTACCCGCGCTATAAATTTCGGTGGTCGGACATGAAACACCTGAGTTTACCCATCGGACAGACCGTGTATTTCGTCTGCATCTGGCTGTTCCCGTCGTTGCGGCACGAGGGCGGGCGCTATTTTTACAACCCTTTTTACGGCGGACTCGAGCAGGCCCTCTTTCTGGCCGGCTGGCCGCTGTACGTCTTCTTCAGCGTACTGTATATGCGGCGCAAACGGTCACAACTCGCCCGGCGCAGTTTGCCGCGGCTGCTGTGGTACGTCCGGAAGTTACTCAAGGGGGTACTGCTCTTCATCCTGGCGTACGCGATTCTTGCCGGGGCGGATTTTCTGGCCTTCAAGTACCTGCTGGCCGACCTGCGGGAGCAGTACTGGTACGCCGGGGCGCAGGCGCTTTCGTTCACCGTTTTGCTGCTCTGGCTTTGCGTATACGGCGTGCAGGTGCTGGTGTGGGGACGCCGGTTGCGGATCTCGCGGGCGACATGATGTTCGGGCGCGGCCGCGGGTGCAGGGGGAGGGAACCTTTGGGGAACACGGGGAGAAGATCGTTTGGATGCGCAAACGTTCCCGGTTTTCCGTCCGCCGGCGTTATGTTCCGCCGGACCGCAACCACGCCGGTGGTCTTTTCACTTTGTGGGTGGGGGCTATACTTTCCCGTCTTTAGACAACAGCACCGCTACCGGCCGCGTGGTCTCGAACTGGGCGCATATGATGATGATGGCCACCGTGATCGGTACGCTGAGCAACATCCCGATCACGCCCCAGAGCATCGACCACAGGATGAGAGTCAGTACCACCACCAGCGGGCTGATGTTGAGGTTGTCGCCCATCAGGCGGGGTTCGAGGATGTTGCCCACCAGGAGTTGAATGGCCGTGACGCCGAGGATGATGATGAGAAAGGGGCTGAGGGTATCGAACTGTACCAGGGCCAGAAATCCCGGCAGCAAAGTCGCCGTGATGGAGCCGATGGTGGGCACGTAATTGAACAGGAAGACCAGAAAGGCCCAGAACAGGGCAAAGTCGACCTCCACGGCGTAGAAAACAACCCAGCTCAGGACGGCCGTCAGCATGCTGGTAAAAGTCTTCACCCCCAGGTAGGTACGCATGGCGTCGTTGACTTTATTGAGTACTACGCTCAGGCGGTTGGTTTCCTGGAGGGGTAAGCCGAGGGCCGCCATTTTTTTGCCGAAGGCCCCCTGCTCGATCAGCAGGAAGAGCACGTAGAGCAGTACGAGTAACAGCGCCCGGGCAAAGTTGGTGATGCCGTTCACCAGGTCGGCGGAATAGATCCACAACTGCTCGGTCAGCGGCAGCGAATTGAGGGTGGGCGGATCCTCGAGATGGAATATTTCGTAGACATGAACGATCTGGGCATCAATGCGGGGGACGTACTTCTGGCTGTCCTGCACGAATCCCTGTACGGTCGCCACAATGGTATCCCCCACGGCGTACAAAGACATGCCGATGAAGATGAGCGACATCCCGAGGGTGACGGCACCGGGCAGGTGCTTGCCGATCCAGGGGAGTTTGCGGAACTGCTTGTCGAGGGCATTCACCAGGTACCAGATCACCAACGCGAGAAAAATGGGCAACAGGTAATCTTTACCGACCACGATCAGTACCAGGATTAAGGCGATGGTGATGAGCCAGGAGGCTACGCGGGTGATGGCCATTTAAGGTAGTAGTGGTTGGTACGTGGTGAATAAACGTTCGGTGCTTTGCCGGGAGAACGACCGTTGGGGAATACTAAGTAACCATTGCGGGGGCGGTAACATTGCTTCTAAAGACCTTTTCTTTACCTGCGTTCGCGCCATTTTGCCGTGATCACCGACTGCTGAATAATGCCGCCGGCCCCGTTTTATCCCTCATAGATCAGGACTCCCGCGGAAGCGTCTTTCACGAAACCGAGACAGTTCTTGCGCGGCTTGCAGATCAGGTACCCCCGGCAATCATACAGGTACTGACCGAAAGGAGATTCGAGGAGGTAAACGTACCGCCCGTCGTCCCAGGGGAAGCGGGTGATGTAGGTAGCGGAATAATCGCGCGCCAGACCGTGCAGCCAGGCACTGGGTTTGTCGTAGGCTTCGCAAAGAACCGGCCGGGGCACGCCCGAGCTGACGCGCAGGAGCCGTTTGCAGGTGATGCGGATAACGGCGTCGGAGTTACCGCAGTCGGTTCCGTCGTATTTGTCCATGTACTCATAGCCGATACTGATGCGGGTGCCGGCCTCAAGGGCATCCCCGCGGGGTGGGACACCGACCAGCAGGAGGTTGCCCGCGTCCGTTTCGAGCAGGATGCCGCAGCCGTCGATACCGTCGTAATTGCGTACTTCCACGGCCAGGTGGCACCCATTGGAAGGTTCGGGCAGGGGCGGTGAGGGCGTTTCGGCGCGGAGCAGATACGGGGCGTAGATCGTTGCGGGGATTTCGGGTGGCAGGAAGGGACCGTTGTCCTCCTTATCGTTGTAAACGACTACCGGCAGCCTCGTGTCGCTGGTGTCGCGCAGTGGTTTATCGGCCACTTCGGCTACTTCCGGCGGGGTCGCAACCGCCGGGCGGGAACCGGTGCAGCCCATGAAAAGCAGTACCGTTAAAAACTGAAATATGTGACTCTTTTTCAACACTAATTATTTTAGCGGGTAAACTACTGCTATCATTACATAGTTACCTCTTACGCGTGCCTAAATTTTCCTATTTTTGCCCGCCCGTAGAGATGATGCCTATTAATTTACGGAAACTTATCGATTGGCATTATACTATCCTAACAAAATTTTTCAAGAATAATTTTCAATGAGCGGAACCAAGATCACCCTAGCCAACGGCAAACTGAACGTACCCAATGACCCCATCATCCCCTTCATCGAGGGCGACGGCATCGGCCCCGATATCTGGGCCGCCGCCAGCCGCGTGCTCGAGGCTGCCGTTGAAAAGGCATACGCCGGCAAAAAATCCATTGTCTGGAAGGAGGTTCTCGCCGGCCAGAAAGCCATGGACAAAACCGGAGAGTGGCTCCCGCAGGCCACTCTGGATGCGATCGATGAGTACCTGGTCTCCATCAAGGGCCCCCTCACTACCCCCGTTGGCGGAGGCATCCGCTCTCTGAACGTGGCCCTGCGCCAGAAACTCGACCTCTACGCCTGCGTGCGCCCCGTACAGTACTTCCAGGGGGTACCCAGCCCCGTCAAGCACCCCGAAGACGTCGATATGATCATCTTCCGCGAAAATACGGAAGACATCTACGCCGGCATCGAATTCGCCGAAGGCACCGAAGACAATACCGTCTTCCTCGAGTGGCTGAAAACGAATTACCCCGAGCGCTACACCAAGGTCCGCTTCCCCGGTACCACCGGCATTGGCATCAAGCCAGTGTCTCAGGAAGGCACCAACCGTCTCGTCAAGGCCGCTATTCAGTACGCCGTCGATAACGATAAGGACAGCGTCACGCTCGTCCATAAGGGAAACATCATGAAGTTCACCGAGGGCGCTTTCCGTGACTGGGGCTACGAGTGTGCCGCGCAAGACTTCGGCGGCGAAGAGCTCGACGGCGGCCCGTGGCACGTCATCACCCTCGACGGCGGTCGCAAGATCACCGTCAAGGACGTAATCGCCGACGCCATGCTCCAGCAGATCATCCTCCGCCCCAAGGAGTACGGCGTCATTGCCACCCTTAACCTTAACGGCGATTACATCTCCGACGCCCTCGCCGCCCAGGTGGGAGGTATCGGCATCGCGCCCGGTGCCAACATCAACTACAGCACCGGCGTCTCCATCTTCGAGGCTACCCACGGCACCGCGCCTAAGTACACCGGTCAGGACAAAGTAAACCCCTCTTCCGTCATCCTTTCCGGTGAGATGATGTTCCGCTACATGGGCTGGACGGAAGCGGCCGACCTCATCATAAAGGGACTTAACGGTGCCATCGGCGCCAAACGCGTCACCTACGATTTCGAACGCCTCATGGACAACGCTACGCTGCTCAAGTGTTCCGAGTTCGGCGACGAGATGATCAAGCACATGTAAGAATAGATAAAAATCGCAAGTAATATGCCCGAGAACCTGAGCTGGTTTTTAAGGCTATCGTGAGGGCTTTCACTTCGGTGGAGGCCCTTTTTCTGTCCGGTAATTCCTTAATGAAAGCCGCAAGTGGGAGGTACCGGAAGTAAAACGGGGAATTACTGCGGTTTGACTCAGGTAAACTCTGAAATACACGGCTGAATTCGTACTCCCGAACATCCGTAACACTACACCCTCAGGAGCTGCCTACTCCTCCTCTGCAATGTGCCGGAAAAACCAGAAAATAGTCTTTCCGTAATTGCGTTTCTCCACGCAACGCAGGTCGGTACTGAAGTCGTGGTGCGGATTCGTTTCGATGACCACCAGCCCCTTCGGAGCGACGAGACCGGCGTCGAAGATCAGGTCGGGCAGATCGGGAATGTTGGGTAGGGGGTAGGGTGGGCCGGCAAAAATATAAGTGTAGGGCTCGCGAACCGGCCGCTTCAGGAACTGGAAGACATCCATCCGGAAGATCTTGATGAACTCCTCAACGCCGAGGGTTTTTACCGTCCGCTCCACGAACTTAACGGCGGGGCCGTGCTTATCTACGTACGTCACGTCGGTACAGCCCCGGCTGATGAACTCGTAACCGTGGCTGCCCGTACCGCCGAAAAGGTCCAGAAAGCGTTGGTCTTCGAAGTCGAGCCAGTTGTTGTGCAGTACGTTGAAGAGCCCCTCCTTGGCGTAATCGGTGGTGGGGCGGGTGGGCCAGTTGTCGGCCGGTGGGCTGAAGCGGCGGCCTTTGAATTGTCCGGAGATGATGCGCATGGTCGGTTATCAGTTATGAATTGTCGGTTGTGGCCCGAACAAGTTTGATTTTTTAAAATTTATTATTTACGAATCAAAAAGATGAACATATTTGTTGTGCCGCACTTTTTTATCGTCTTTTCTTAGCCACATTCTTGCTTACCTCTACGACACAGTACGATAACCTGACAAAAGAATAGCCATGTCTAATTCTTACAAAGACCTTGAAGTATACCGAGAGTTATTTGATCTGTTCGTGGAGTTTCATAAATTTTCGTTGAAACTTCCAAAGAATGAAACTTACGAGCAGGGGAGTCAAATTCGGCGATCCGCTGACAGTGTAAACTCGAATATCGTTGAAGGTTACGGCCGCAAAGATTACAAAAAGGATTTTGTTAGGTTCTTGACTTACTCACATGCAAGTAATCTCGAAACCATTAACCATCTCCGAAAGATTTCCAGGGTCCATATAGAATAGAAAGAGCAAGCTTTGAACCTGATGCAGCGTTACGATAAATTAGGAGCAAAAATTTTTAAATTTCGTCGTTATGTGCAGGAAAGTTGGCGATCTTAACCGACAACCGCTACCCCAAACACAGCAGCTCAAAATAAAGGTGCGAGGGAACGCCCGCTAATTCCGGCGGAGAAGAAGGTGGCGTAGGGTATTGGCAAAAGCGAATATCCTCGACGTACCGGTAAAATTGCCGGTACAATTCACTGTGTTCCGTTATCTCTCCGCAAAGATAGAGCGGCACCCGGTTGGGCTTCCAGCCGGACTGCTGGTACACCAGCAACAGGTAGTAGAGGGCGTCGTTGGTACCGTCGAAAGTGAAGGTGTTGAACAGCAGCAAATTTCCCTCCCGGTGAGCGGCGACGAAGAGCTTACCGCCCCGGATGGCGCAGGAAACGGACTGGTGCGACAAGCGCCGGCTGCGGGCCGACCATGCCGAAAGCAAGCCTCCGGCAACGTGGTGCGTGCGCAGCGTACTCAGGCATCGCTCGGTAGCCTCCAGGTGGGCGGCAGGGGCGGCGAAGAGCAACTGGGCACCGAGTTCCTGGAAGGTTTCCGAGCGCACGCTGTCGTCAAGTCCGATGAGGGTGAGGTGTTCGAGGTAGGAGCGGGGATTTGACGCATCGTACAGTAGAGTTGGCACAAGGGTAAGGCGTTCACTTTCCCAACCCATGATGGTGCTGCCGTAGCACAGCGACCGGAGTTTATCGTCGGCCAGGACGAGCTCATTGAGGGTAGAGGGCCAGTCTTCCCGCTCGGCGGCCGTCAGGGTCCGGGAGCGGTAAGCCAGCAACTGATTCAGGAGGCGATCCCGTATAGTATACGCAAAACTGTCCATCCCCGCGAGGATGGACAGTTCGTAATCTTTCACCCCTTCCTTGCGGAAGGCAGCGGCGGTTATATCGTAATTGTTTACTGCCAAGTTCCGGTGAGGGTTGGTTTGGTGAGGTCACCGAACTTGATGGGTTTGGACGGGTCGTAGTTCTGGTCGTAGCGCTGGAAGCGGGCATCGCCGTACTTGCCCATAAAGGCGGACTGCTTTACCCCGACCTGTACCACGGGTACGGTCGTGCTCTGGTAATCGATCTGCTTGGCGGCGATGTCGAATGTCGCTTCGGGAGATCCGTGGTCGGCTCCGGTGTAGGGAACTTTTTCGATGCCGTCGAGAACGATGCCGAGATTTGCGGCGGTGTCGCGGGCGGCGATCAGGGTGGTATCGTAGGTTACCTCGGCACCGCCGACGGCATCTGCGTCACCGATCACTCTGATGACGGGTAGTTTACCTTCGCTCAGCACCTGTTTCAGGGTGTCGAAGTTGTGGGCGTACACCCCGGTAATGTCGCGGTACAGATCTTGTGCGTTCCGGATCATTTCCAGTTTACCGGAAACTGCTTCCGTTCGCAAATCCCGTTCGTTTTGGAAGTTGATGGGCTCCTCGATGCTTTTATAAAGCAAAAAAGCCAGAAAAAAGGCCAGGGCCAGGAAGAGTAGACTGAATAGTATGCGCATCTGAAGCTTTTATTTTGTGCAAGTATAAAACATTTATGTCATCCGGGAGATGCAAGATGTCTTTTCATTGGCGTAACGTAAGGGATTTTCGTTTGTTTATCGTGCCTTACGGGCAATTTTTCTTCGATTGAAGCCGGTTTTCCGGTTTTAAGATGGGGCCACGGCGGTAAACCCGGAGGGAGGCTCAATGCGTAAGAGAAATTTTGACCGGCAAAACAGGGGGCAACCGAGCGCAGTTTCCCAATAGGGCAGAGCGTACGTCGTCTCCGCATTTACCATCGCATTTGTATCTTTCACATCTCATTATCCGATTATTACCCTAACTTTAGGCAGAAGTGGCGCAGTGTGATCATATGATCATCCCGGTCCTGCCCGCATTACTATTTTACCACCATATCCTTCCCCCCCCCCGATCCATGGCCAATTATATCCTGAAAGTAAACGGTAAGACCCACGAGGTTGACGCAAACCCCGAAACCCCCCTGCTATGGGTCATTCGCGACGAACTAGGCTACGTAGGCACCAAATTCGGCTGTGGTATCGGGCAGTGCGGTGCCTGCACCGTACACATCGACGGAGTAGCGATGCGCTCCTGCCAGCTGACGGTAGAGAAAGTTGCCGCTAAAAATAACGCCGTCACCACCATCGAGGGCCTCTCGGCCAACGGCGAGCATTCCGTTCAACAGGCGTGGCTCGAACACGACGTGGCCCAGTGCGGCTACTGTCAGTCCGGTCAGATGATGAGCGCCGCCTCCCTCCTCAACCAGATTCCCGATCCGTCCGATGCCGACATCGACGCCGGCATGGCGGGCAATATCTGCCGTTGCGGCACTTACCTGCGCATTCACGCGGCGGTGAAAACGGCGGCGGGAAAGGTAAGTTAGCCCGTCGATGCTTCCCGGTCGTTTGTTGCGACGGCGTGTCATCCGCTATCCGCTTACGGACGAAACCGGTCACCCCGCACCAAAGCTCCCTAAAAACCTTCTTTGCATTCCCGCGCCCGCGCCCCTATTTCTTTAAAGTCTACCGGACCAACGAATCCCAATATGTCTACCCTACCCAACCGCCGCAGTTTTCTGAAAGTCTCCGCCGCCGCCGGAGGAGGTTTCCTGCTCGGCTTCAGTTTTTTGACCTCCTGCGAGCAGAAACCCGCCGTAGCCATGATGGCCCCCGAGCTGAAAATGCCCGAGCAGTGGACCCAGCTAAGTGGCTTCCTGAAGATTGGCGAGAACGGCGTGGTGACGATTATGAGCCCCAACCCCGAAATCGGCCAGAACGTGAAAACCTCCATGCCGATGCTCGTTGCCGAAGAACTCGACGTCGACTGGGAAAACGTCATCGTGGAGCAGGGGAAACTGGATACCGAGAACTTTACCCGCCAGATCGCCGGTGGCAGCCAGAGCATCCGCCACGGCTGGAAACCCCTGCGCAACACCGGCGCCACGGCCCGCGCCATGCTCCTGGCAGCAGCCGCCCGGCAAATGGAAGCCGACGTGGCCGACCTCCGTACCGAAAAGGGCATGATCTACGGCCCCGATGATAAAAAACTGGGGTACGGCGAAGTAGCCGCCCTGGCCGCCACCCTGCCCGTGCCCGACTCCGAAACGCTTACGCTGAAAGACCCCAAGGACTTCACCATCATCGGCCGTGCCACCAGGAACGTCGACGCCCGCAAGATCGTGACCGGTAAACCCCTCTTCGGCATTGATACCAAACGCGAAGGGATGCTTTACGCCGGCATCATCCACCCGCCGGCTTTCGGCATGGAGCTTTTGTCTTTCAACGCTGACGCCGCCCGCGCCATGCCCGGCATCGTCGATGTGGTGGAGATCGACTGTGCCCCGGAGGGGAAGGAGATGCAGTGGTCTGACGGCGCAACCGTCCGCAAGCAGATCGCCGTGGTCGGTAAGTCGACCTGGCAAGTGATGCGGGCCAAAAAAGCCGTGCAGGCAGAATGGACCCGCACCACCGCCGCAGAAAGCACCACCGGCCATCGTACCAAAATGGCCGACCTGATCAAAAACGGCCAGGCCGAGGAGGCCCGCCGCGACGGAAAACCGGAAGCCGCTTTCAAGCGGGCCGCCAAGATCGTAGAGGCTACCTACTCCGCCCCTTTCCTGCCCCACAACACGATGGAGCCGATGAACTTTTTCGCCCACGTCACCAACGATAAAGCGGAACTGCACGGCCCCGTACAGACGCCGGAGTTCCTGGAGAAATCCATCGCCACCTTGCTGGATATGGACCCGGAGAACATCGAAGTGGGCATGACGCGCATGGGCGGCGGCTTCGGTCGCCGGTTGTACGGCAGTTTTGCCGTGGAGGCGGCCCTGATCAGCAAGGCCGTCGGTGCCCCCGTTCAGCTCACCTACACCCGCGAAGACGACATGACCCAGGGTACCTACCGCCCGGATTACCTGGTGAGGTACCGCGCCGGGCTCGACGCAGACGGTCAGCTCATCGCCTTTCACGTCCGGGGCACGGGCACGCACGGCAGTCCCGTATTCGCCAACCGCTTCCCCGCCGGTACGGTAGACCATTACCTGGCCGAAAACGTCGGCATGGATTCCAACATCACCACCGGTGCCTGGCGCGCCCCCCGCTCCAACTTCATCGCCGGCGCCGAGCAGGCTTTCCTCGACGAGGTCGCCGTTGCCGCCGGCAAGGATCCCATCGAGTTTCGTCTCGGACTTTTCGACCGGGCCATCAACAACCCCGTAGGTGAGGAGAACGACTACGACGCCGAGCGCTACGCCGGTGTCGTCAGGCTGGCCCGCGATAAGTCGGGCTGGAGCGGTGCCGGTCCTGACGGGAACACCCACCGCGGATTCGCCGCCTATTACTGCCACAACTCCTACGTCGCCCAGGTGCTCGACCTGACGCTGAAGGGCGACAAGCCGACCGTGGAGCGCGTCTGTTGCGCCGTCGATTGCGGCATTGTCGTGAATCCCGAAGGGGCCATCAATCAGATCGAAGGGGGCATAGTGGATGGGATCGGTCACGCCCTCTACGGTCAACTGACCTTTACCGATGGTAAGCCCGACCAGGAAAACTTCGATAAATACCGCCTCATCCGTCATCCGGAAGCGCCGAAAGCGATCGATGTTCATTTCGTGGACAACGGCATTGCGCCTACCGGACTGGGCGAACCCTCACTGCCACCCATCCTGGGGGCACTGGCCAATGCCCTCAGCTCGGCCAAAGGAGAGCGGGTGTACGACCAGCCGTTCATGGGTAATCTGCGGGGATAAAGCGCGCTCCGTCCGCGTCCGCTTAGGTTCACGGGTCCCCGGACCCGGGTGACTGACCGAGCGTGGGTTTATGCCGCCGCGCTGCTCATCTTGCCGTTGCTTGCGCTGACGGAGAACGCTATTCGATAAAACAATCTGGAGGCGCGGGAAAGAAGTGGAAGGTTGTGCCTGACGCTAAAAATCATATCGAAGTCCGGTGGTACCACCGAGCAGGAAACCGCGCTGCTTTACTCCGGAAAGCGGCGAAACGCCATAAAACTGATAGCTGAGATTGCCGGTGAACTCAAAACGCAGTTTACCGCCCGGCCTGGGTTGCCAGGCGAGTACCGGCCGGAGGCGATAGGAGAGGAAGAAATCCTGAACATCCGCATCGCCGGAGGCGACGTCATAAGCGACCACCGAATTGTTCGCATCGAGGGTTTTGCCCGTTGCGGACTGTCGGAAGTTGAAGCCGAGACCGGCACCGACCCCGAGGTCGAAGTCGCCAAAAGACCAGGTGTGTTTTACGAGCAGGGGAACGGTGAGGAAGTGCAGACGGTGGTTGTGGGTGGTGCGCCGCGTGGCGACGGCATCGACGAAGCCGCCGTTGAACTCCGATGGGTGGGCAACCAGCGTATCGGTCGTGGTTATGTGGTCGAAACGATTGAGGGTGCGGTGGTATTCGAGGCCGGTGGAGACGGACAAACGATTAGTGATCCGGTACGCCAGGTCGAGGCCGAAACTGGTGCCGGTGGCCGGGCTGACGGCGGTGTTCAGCGCTGCTCCCGGCCCCTCGCCGCCGGCAGCGTACCGACGCGTATGCAGGTTGATGCCTGTGTGCAGGCCAAGGCTGAGACGGGCGCCAAGGAGGCTTTTGAATATCGGCTTTTCAGCTTCCGCGTCATCCCCGGTATCCATCTTTGCCGGTTCGTCAGCACTTCCCGTTGCGGCAAGGCCATCTTCCGTTTGCGCCGTACGCTCGTTTAGGTTTACCGGTTCAGGAACCGGGTCGGGTTTCGTTGCGGTTTCGGGGGGTGCTCCAGGTGGCGCGGCCGCGGGTGCAAAGAAAGGTTTTTCGGGCCCGGTTTCCTCCGGGGAGACGGTGGAGGAACCGCTGCCGGAATTATCCTTCGCCGGATTTGTTTTTGGGTGGGTGAAAAGGGACGGACGCCGGGGTTGATCGGCGGATTTTTCGGGGGTAGTTTTGTCGAATACGTCATTTATATCGTCGGTGCCGATAACCGTGGAAACAGCTTTTTCAGCGGGCGGGGGATTCGGGGAAGAGGCGGCTACACCCGACGTTTCCGTACCGGCAACCCGGGCGGCTCCGGTTGCGGCGGGGGCTGTCGTAACCGCCCGGTCCGTGTCGGGTTTAGGTACAACCGTTGCGGTGATTTCCGGGGGCGGGACTGCTTCGGCCAGTTCGGTTTCCGGGGAGAATGTGGGAGAAAGAAGCCAGGCTCCGCCGGCGCCGACCAACAGAAAAAGGACCAGGAAGATAGCGTTCCGGGGAATAAGGGTAGCCGGTTGCGGAGATTCGCGCTCCGGTGCCAGTTGGCTTTCAATGTCGGCCCACAGATCATTGCCGTTCACTTCCGGCGGTGCATCGGCGCGGCCGAGTTTTTTCCTGATGTAATTTTCGATGAAGGTCATGCGGTGAAAATCTGAGGCGATTCAGAGTAGTGTCCGAAAGGCGGCGTTAGTTGACGTGGTCGATGCAGGCCAGGACGGCAAGTAAAAGAGGAGTGATCTGAAGTCGTTTCCGGTACGTATACTCGGCGCGCAGGGGGGAGTTGGTATCGGTCCGGCACGCCCGGGCGAGCCACTTACGGGCACGGGACAGCCGCTGGCGCGAGAGTGCCGCATCGATGCCGAGCAGTTCGGCAATCTCCGCATGGGAAAAGCCCTCGACAATGTTGAGGTTAAATACCTCGTAGTATTGTTGCGGCATTTGCCTGAGCCAGTCGGTCAGTTCTTTGTTGTTGAAGGTTGTCAGCACTTCGGGGTCGAGGGCGGGGGCGTGAACGTCCGGATGAAGTTCGACGGTGACCGATCCGGCCTGTTTGTCGTTGCGTTTCAGGCAATTATTGATCACGATGCGGGTAGCCCAGGTTTTAAAACTCGCCCGGCCGGCATCGAACTGGTGCAGCTTTTGGAAAATGGCGATAAAGGAATCCTGCAGAACATCCTTCACCTCCGCTTCCTTCCGCAGGTAACGGCGGGCAATCAGGCTGAGGTAAGGAAGGCACCGGTCATAGAGCTGCCGTTGCGCAGCGCGTTGGTTGGCGATGCAGTCGGCAATGAGCTTTGGATCGATTCCTATGTCCATTTACTACGTTGATTACGGAAATCAAAAATGGGTCGGGCGGGCTGTCGTCGAAACAGCCAACCCGACCCGCGGCGCGCTGAGCGGTTACCTCCTCAGGTGATTAAGGTAACACTAAATTGGTTCGGATCGCTCAAGTTTTTATAAACAGTCGCAGTTCTGGCTGATGGTGCCGGAGATGCTGTCCTGGGTAATGCATGCGTCGCCGATGTTCAGCCGCAGGTCGGGGCAGTCGAAGGCGGAATTTTCCACGCAGTTACAGTTTTGGTTGACGAACCCGGCGAGGGTATCGGGCGTGGAGGTGATGCAGGCATCGCGGAAGTTGAGCATCAGGTCGGGGCAGTCGAATTCGGACGTGAAGCCGGGTACGCAGTCGCACTCTGAATCGACCGTACCGGCTTCGTTATTGGCGGTGACGCAGCTGCTGCCAACGTTAAGACCGAGGTCGGGGCAGTCGAACACCATCCTGATGGTATCGAGCGAACATTCACATTCTTCGGAAACAAAGCCGAAGAAAGACTGGGGGGCTCCGAGTATGGTCTGCTGGCACGTATCGCTAAAGTTTAGTTTCAGGTCGGGGCAGTCGAAAACGACGCTGAGTTCAAATTCTTCCCCCTCGAAAATACTGCAGGAGGAAAAAATGGCGGAAGCGGCAAGCAGGAAAACGATGCCGGAGGATAGAAGTCGCAAATGCTTAATTTAGTAATTATCGGATTATTCAGAACGGAAACCGCTTCGGTGGGAAGGGCTCTCGGGAGCTTATATGCCGCAGACTGATAAAACGTGACAGTGGGGGTATATTTTTTACATAGACAACTTTGAGTGGGCACGAATGGTGGGCGGTCGTCCGAGGTCTTTTAGCCTCCACCATTACCAGGCCACCCGGACCCCGATCGTCACTACCCGGTGCTTCGTTTCCCGCCATGCCCTGCGTACCGGGCTTGTTTGTTCGAAGAACTTTCCTCCGCACCCGCGTCCGCGCCTGAAAAAATGCAGTACGGAAATCCTATATTTACACGGCACTCTCAGGCGCTCCTACTTTAACTACCGATCAGGCATGCAATTAGGCTACGTTACCGCCATCCTCCCCGAACTCGATCTCGAGCAAAACTTCGCCTTTGCCGCCGAAACCGGCTACGACTGCCTGGAGGTGATGTGCTGGCCCCCCGGCAAGGCCGAGCGCCGCTACGCCGGCGTCACCCACCTCGACGTAACCGCGCTCGACGGTGCCGCAACGGATCACGTCAAAATGCTGCAAATGAAGTACAACGTCGGCATCAGCGCCCTCGGCTATTACCCGAACCCGCTGACGCCCGACGAGGCCGAAGCAAAAGTGTATACCGACCACCTGCGGTGCTTGATCGACGCGGCGGCCGCGCTCGCCGTAAACTGCGTTACCACTTTCGTCGGCCGCGATAAAGACCGGACGATCGACGCCCAGTGGCCCCGCTTCCTGACCACCTGGCGACCGCTGGTGGCCTACGCCGAAGCCCGCGGCGTACGCATCGGCATCGAAAACTGCCCGATGCGCTTCACCGCCGACGAATGGCCCGGCGGTACCAACCTCGCCCTCAGCCCCGCCGCGTGGGAGCGGATGTGGGAAGACATCCCCAACGCCAACTGGGGGCTCAACTACGATCCCAGTCATTTCATCCTGCAGCACATGGACTATACACTGCCGTTCCGGAAATACCCCGACCGGATGATCCACGTTCACGCAAAAGACGCCCGCATCGACGTGGAAAATCGCAACCACCACGGCGTTTTCAGCCACCCCAATCTCTGGCATACTCCGAAGCTCCCCGGGCTGGGCGACGTCGACTGGGGCCGCTTCGTCGGTTACCTGCGCGAAACGGGGTACGACGGCGCGGTTTGCGTAGAGGTGGAAGACCGGACTTTCGAAGGGAGCCTGGAGCAGCGGAAGAACGGCCTGCGGCAGAGTTATACGTATTTACGGCCCTTTATTCGTTAAGACCTGGACTGATAACGCTTTCAGCGGACTGAAATTAAGCTTTAGCAACCCCAACCCGTCTTCCGTTGGAAAGCGCTGAAGCCTGGGCGTGGCTGTTCTTTGCAGTAGGCTACGCTATTCTTTATTAGCTTCCACCTTCAGCGAGTCCATCGCCTGAATGAATTCATCCAACCCTTTCTTCAGCATACCGCCGAGTTCCTCGCCTTCCGGCAGCTCGTCGATGATGCCGTTTACGGCCTTCTTCATCTCGTCCTTGCCGGGCATTTCCTTGGCGAATTCTCCCAGGGCATTTTCCACTTCGTCGCGGGTAGGGGCCTTGGCGGCGATCTCATCGATGGCTTCATCGATCCGGGTTTCCATCTCCTCTTCGGAAGGCCAGTCGATCAGGGCCTTGGCGAGGTCTTCCCGGGCTTTTTCCCGTTCGTCGGCGGGCATTTTCTCAATCTCCCGCTCGGCCAGGGTGCGGAATTCTTCTTTGGACGGCATGGCGTCGCGCATCTTTTTGGCGATGCTTTTGGCGGCGTCGGCGTCCATCGACCCGTCGTCGGTGCAGGCAGAAAAGGAGAAGGCGAGGGTAAAGGCGAGTAACAGGGTGACAAGCTTGCGCATGGTTAAGGGGGTTTGTTTACGGCATAAATAAAGGTAACACCCCTTTGGCCACTTATTTCCTCGACGAAAGAGGGCGGACCGTCGATCAACGGTCCGCCCTTTGCTTAATGATTAAACTTTGAGGAGATTAACGATTTGCTTTTGCGCGTATTTCTTTCACTTCGTTTTCCATTTCGTCCAGGCCCTGCTCCACGAGGTCGTTTACCTCCCGGGCTTCGGGTGCTTCGTTCATGGCACCCCGGATCATGTTGCTGATGATGGAGCCGCCGGGGGCTTCGTCCATTTCGCGGAGGGCTTCGTCGATCTCGGAGCGGGTGGGCAGTTCGTTGACGGCAGCGGCGATGGCGTCGGTGATCTCGCCGTCGGTGGGCCATTCGGCGAGTACTTCCTCCAGTTGTTGGCGGGCTTCGGCGCGTTCGGCGGGAGGCATCAAGGCGATTTGCGCTTCGGCCAGTTGCCGAAATTCCGCTTTGGTGGGCAGAATCTCTTTTTGGAACCGTTCGGCGTAATCCTGCACCAGGCCGGCGTCGAAGTTACCGTCGGCACCGCAGCTGGTAAAATTGAGGACTAAAAGGAGGAGGGGGAAGAGATGGTGCAAGAAGCGCATGGTACGGGTTGTTTTGCTGCTTAATGCTCCGGACCGGACTTGCGTTACGGAAGAACAAAACATTTATTTGGCGGGCGCGCCGATGCGGGGAGAGGGAATTCGGAAGCGCGCGTTTTACCGGCCGTGGGCATCGATGAATGCCTGGCGCAAGCGAACGTAGTCCGGGTGCGCTCTGGCCTCGTCCCATTTCACCTTGAAAATTCTGGCGGCTTCGGCCTTCACGGGGTCTTCCGGCTGGCGGGGCAACTCGGCACGGCCGTGGGCGCCGCTGACGCCCTTTTTATCGTCGGGTACGGGGCCATCGTACTTTTTGCCGCCTTTGTGGTTGGCGTAGCGGCGGGCGCGGGTGTAACCCATCTGCAAAAACTTGCGCGCCATATCCGCCCCGACGAAGTCTTCCCGTTTCAGGTAGTCGGTAAACAGCGACCATATTTTCTCCGAAGAGGCCGTTGCGATTGTGGGATCCTTGAACCGCCAGTGCGGCAGGATCTCCGATTTATAGGGCTCTACCGAAAGGACGCCCTGCTCACCGCGGCCGATGGCGTAGAGGTCGGGGCGTTCCCGGAAATTGACCTTGTCGAAGTCTAAGGTATAGTCGAAAGCACGCATCAGGCCGCCGTCTTGTCTTCGTCGCAAAGTAAGTCGGCGGAGGGCAGGGGCAGGTCGGCATCACCGGTATTGGCGGCGAAACGGGCCTTGCGGTAGTCGCTGGGTGTGTAGCTGCTGGCGATGGTGGAGAAGTTTTTTTCGTCGTTCATGGCTGAGGTAATTGATATATTTACTTATGCATTCCTTAGTACGCACGGTGAAGTTGTGGGGTTCGTTTGGGCGCGAACGCCGGTGCAATGGAAGTTAGAAGGCAAGGTGGCACCATAACATTCAGCATACCAATCTGTTTTGAGTCGTCCGCTTCCTGCTGCCCGAAGTCATCGTACCTTTGCGGCACCGTACAGCAAATAACCTATACATCACGGACTGTTTGACTGCGTAAATATTCCGACTACCTTACTCAAATAACCCATGGGCAGAAACCGCCGCAACCGCTTCCCCGAACGCATCGACAACGTCACCATTACCGGCCTGGCCGATAAGGGTTTCTGCGTGGGTAAGACCGACGAGGGCATGGTCGTCTTCGTCGAGAAAGTCGTGCCAGGAGACGTGGTCGACGTCCGCCCCTTCCGCAAGAAAAAGAAGGTGCTCTTCTGCGCTCCGCTCGAATTTCACAAGAAGAGCGAAGACCGCGTCGAACCCTTCTGCCAGCACTTTGGCGTCTGCGGCGGCTGCAAGTGGCAGAACTTCAGCTACGAAGGGCAGCTGCGCGAAAAAGACCGCATCGTCCGCGACGCGCTTACCCGCATCGGTAAGGTGGAAGTAGGGGAGTGGGAGCCTATTCTCGGCAGCGAAGAGACCAGCTTCTACCGCAACAAGCTGGAATTCGGCGTGGCTAACCGCCGCTGGCTCACCGCCGAAGAGGTCGGCGACGAGACGGTGACCAACGAGATGGACGTCATCGGTTTCCACAAAGCCGGTGCCTACGACAAACTGATCGACATCGAAAAATGCCACCTTCAGTTCGGCCCCAGTAACGAGCTGCGCAACGGCATCCGGGCCCTGGCCATCGCGATGGATATTCCGTTTTTCGACATGCGCGAGCGCACGGGCCTCTTCCGCCAGTTCATGATCCGTACCACCACCACCGGAGAGTGCATGCTGGTACTGGCCTTTTTCGAGAACGACCAGGACCGGATCAAGCCCTTCCTCGATGCCGTGATGGCAGAGTTCGGGAAGCTGATCACCAGCCTCTACTACTGCATCAACGGCAAGATCAATGAGTACATGATGGACCTGGAGATGAATCTCTTCGCGGGCACCTCTACGATCCGCGAAACGCTGGGCCACGTCAAGTTCCACATCGGTCCCAAGTCCTTCTTCCAGACCAACAGCCGCCAGGGCGAGCGCCTCTACGAGATCACCGCCGAGTACGCCGGCCTGACGGGTACGGAGAACGTCTACGATCTCTACACCGGCATCGGCTCCATCGGTCAGTTTGTGGCGAAGGACGCAGGTGCAGTGGTGGGGATCGAGGAGATTGCCGCCGCGATCGACGACGCGAAGATCAACGCCGAGCTCAACGGCCTCGACAACTGTACCTGGTACGCCGGCCGTACCGAAGACATCCTCACCCCCGAGTTCGCCGCCAAGCACGGCCGCCCCGACGTGCTCATCACCGACCCGCCCCGCGCCGGTATGCACCCCAAGGTGATCCCGATGCTGCTGGAATTGGCTGCCCCGGTGATCGTCTACGTTTCCTGTAACCCGGGTACCCAGGCTCGGGACCTGGCATTGTTGGCCGAGAAGTACAAAGTCGTCAAGGCGCGGGCGGTGGATATGTTTCCGCAGACCAGTCATTGTGAGAGTGTTGTTCGGTTGGAGTTGCGGTAACTTTTGTGGCCGAATACTCGTCATCTTTAGGTAAACCAAAACCTTCCAGCCATGGTAACCGTGGAACGAACCGCTGAATCAATCATTTTCAAGGTACCCGCTACTTTGGACGATGAAGCCGTGAAGAGTGTCGAGAAGTACATTTCTGAACTGGAAGTACCGGCTGGTCGGGCTGAAGATTATGACCCCAAATTGCCTTTTGGTGAAGGGTTTGATAAAGAGGGGTTTGTTACTGATCCGGTGGTGTTAAAGCTGGCTAAAGAGGCGGACCGTTCTAATTGGCTCAAGGCGCGTGAGCGTTTTTGGGGGGTAGAGGAGTTTGCTTATATGTTTGAGGAGGAATGAAGTTCGTACTAACATTCATAGTATTAGTTTGTGCCAACAGTACCGGGTTTGCCTGTAGATGCATATTCCACTCGTTTGAGAAAGAGGTCGAATTAGCCGATATTATCATTGTTGCAGAAGTAGTTGCACGAAAGGGGAACACCTACGACTTGCTAATCAAACAAGAATGGAGCAGCAGGATTTCTGTGAGAACAAGCGATACTATTCAAATAACTCAAGGCCTAAATTCTTGTACCAACCGAACGTTTGAGAAAGCGAATATTTACCTGTTCTATCTTGAGGACTTTGCAGTACAAAATTGTAGTAGAACAATATCTTTTGCCAATGCATGGGACATTGACTTATTGAATGATCGCTTCCAATCCATGTATTACAATCATGAGCCTTCCTATGATAGTATTAACTATAAGCGCAGGTTCATTATCGAAACTTTCGATGGAAAAGTATATGATACTAACGGTAAGTCTGTGATCTACTTCCAGGATAAAGACACAATTGCAAAGAATCAAATTCCTAGATATGATGGAGTTTTCTATCCGAGCAGAATTTACTTAGTTGAGGAATTAACGGCACCAGGAATTGATTATATTTTTTTCGTGGAGACGTCTCATCAAAAGAGAACTCGTGCTCCTGTAATAAGGAGAAGGTTAAGACGGAAAATCCGGGCCTTAAAAAATAAGATGTAATCATTTTCACGTTAAAGACTTAACTCCACCAAAGAAAACACAAACCCCGGCAAAACCTCCTTACCACTAAGCACGGAAGTCTCGAAGTCGCAGACTTCTTCCGGCTCGTCCTGCCCTTGCCGGTAGATGTAGGCGACTTCTTTCTTCGGATCGATCAACCAACCTAGAAGCACACCGTTGGCCATCCAGGTATTGACCATTTTGCGCTTTAACTTTTTCAGGCTGTCGGACTTTGATCTTAGTTCCACGACGAATTCAGGAACCACATTGACCCACTTGTCTTTGTGGTCAGGATCGGCGAGGAATGGGGCGAGGCGTTCGTTCGACACCCAAGTAGCGTCTCCGCAACATACTTCTTCGCCCGCAAGCAGGAACCCGGCCGAAGGGCTGTAAGCTTTTCCGGGCTTTGAGTTCGACTGATTCCAGATGTATAGCCGTCCCAGTATTTCACTGACGATCAGGGAGTCATGGTGTTTCAGTAACGGCCTTACGTTGACGTAGCCTTTGGGACCTCTTTCGCAACGCAGATCAGGGTAATCACGACAAAAATCTTCAAAACCGGAAAGAGACATCGGGGTGTCGAAGGTCAGGCTTCCGAAGTTTAGTAATGATTGTACTGACATGGCTGGCAGGAGGTTTAGGTCTACAAGATAAGCATTTTTTTACCAGCTCAGTCGTCAGAAAACACGATATTGGTGTGGTAAAAACCACTAACTCTTCCATGGCCTACAAGCAACTAAAACTATGGTTCGACGGCGACCTCGCCCAACTCCTGGCCGCCAAGATCATCCCCGTCTACCCAAAGTTTAAAACCAAGCCATTCGTTGACGTAATAGCAGAGAATGTTGCCGATCTCGAACTCAAAGACCGCGTAGAGCTCATCGCCGACGCCCTCGAAGACCACCTGCCGGGCGACTACCCAAACCAACTGGGCATCCTCCTCCAAACCCTCGGCCCGCCCAACCCGAACGAAACGGGAATGTTCAAGGAGTTTTACTGGCTGATGCCGGTGGCCAAATTCGTGGAGAAATACGGCCTGGAACATTTCGAGGCCTCCGTAAACGCCATGGCGGAGATCACCCAGCGCAGCACCGCTGAATACACCATCCGGCCCTACCTCGAACGCTACCCCAAACAAATGCTGAAACAAATGCTTGCCTGGGCGAAATCAGACAGTTTTCACCTGCGCCGGCTGGCCAGCGAGGGCGGGCGGCCGAAGTTGCCGTGGGGCCCAAAATTACAGCAGTTCATTGATGATCCCAGGCCACTGTTTCCCATCCTGATCCTGCTGCGCGACGATCCTAAGAAATTCGTGCAAAAGTCCGTAGCCAACTGCCTCAACGACGTCTTGAAGGACAATGAAGATCTCGGGCGGGAGCTGATTGAAAGCTGGCTTCCAGCCACCAGTAAAAACCGTAAATGGATCGTTAAACACGCCCTGCGCAACCAGCTGAAGGCGGAGAAGGCCTGGGCGGAGGACATCGTCGCTAACCTGTACCACTAAGGCCGGACAGCCGGAGAAACATATTCCTTACTAAGCACAAACGCATCAAACTCCACCCCATCCTCCCGCATCGAGAAAGAAATGGTGTGGAGGCCGGCGGAGGGAATGTCGAGATAAATCAGCTCCGGTTCGCCGCAGTGAACGGCTTCGGTACGTTGCCTGCTCTCCCAGGTCCACTGGTTTTTGCCTTCGCACCATTGCATGCGCCGGCCACTTTCGGGCCAGGTGCCGTTGAGGCCTGCGTGGAGGCCGTTGTCTTCAGTACCGCTGCTGTAGAGGCGCACCCAGACGTAGTAGCGGCCGGCCGATGTGAAGCTAACGGGATAGTTGAGGATGGCCATTTTGCCCGGCTCGTTGCTGAAGTTGGTGCCCTTGATCAGCCTGTCGTCGTGGGTAACGCGGGTGTCGGGCAGGGCTTCAACATAAGCGCCTCCGGAAGCCGTGGCGTGGTGGCTTTCATCAAGATCGATCAGCTTTGCGGGCGCTTTCTTTTTTTCCGAGAAGACGTGCCAGCGGCGCACCCCGTCTGCCGTTTGAGTCACGAAGGTCTCGGCTTCTACCATCAGGTAACCGTCGGTTTCGGTGCCGACCAGGATTGGAGAGCAGGAACAGTAGAGGATCGCCGAAGTCAGGAGGATCAGGTAGCGCATGAGCCGAAGATAAATAATTTTGACTTTTTTGGGGCGCGGCCGCAGGTGCAGGGACGGTTGGAGGGCAATCCCTTAACCGGTGGCAGAAAAACAGCGACGGCTATATTTGCCCTTCAAAGACCCCTTCACTGTTCCTGCGACCGCGCCGAAAAATGCTCCAGCTAAGCCCCGATCTCTACCTCCGGCCCATACGGCCCGAAGACCACCCCCGCCACCTCGCCCTGATGCAACGCATCTACCCCCAGGCCTTCGCCTACCTCTGGCCCGACGACGGTGCCTGGTACGTAGACCGTACCCACGGCGAAGCCCCCTTTCTGGCCGACCTGGCGACCGACGATGCCCACTACCAACACGTCTTCTTCCGCAACGAACTGATCGGTATCTTCCGCCTGAAGCTGGATGCCGAAAACCCCGACTTCCCCGGCCAGCCCGCCCTCAAACTCGACCGCGTCTACCTCGACGATGCCGTGCGCGGCCACGGTATCGGCACCGCCCTGATCGACTACGCCAAGGCCGAAACCAAACGCCTCGGCAAAAGTCTCCTCTGGCTCGAACGCATGGATTCCAACGACGCCACCATCGGCTTTTACCGCAAATGCAACTTCGTGGAAGGCGGGCAGTTTAGGTTGCCCTTTGAACTTATGTACACAGAATTTCGGGGCATGTACCGGCTGAGTTGGAGTAAACCCTAAGGTTGAGGGCTTATAGCCCGAATGTGACAGTTCGGGCTACAAACCCTCAACCTGAGATCGCTGCTTTAGGCTCCACAGTAATCGCCGACCCTTCGGCCGGGAACACCGAGGTGGGCGTAACGGAATTCAGAAAAGCAAACTCCGGCCCGTAGCAGCGTCCGTAATCCACGTCGATGGTAGGCTCCGGTACGGGGTAAAGCTCCCAACGCGGATGGGTAACCTCATATTCATTACTCTTCTGGTCGTTGACGGCCGCGTAGCCCCAGTAATCTTCGGTGATGAACTCCGCTTCGCCGCCGTTTTCGATGGGTGCGGAGATGGGCGAAGTCTCCAGCGAGAAAGTTTGCCAGCTGCCAGCCTTCTTCCACTGGTATTCGACCGTGTACTGCTCGCCGCCTTCCACCCAGCGGTGACGCATGGGCAGGGTCTGGTAATTTTTCGTTGTAGACGGTGTTGGCCACGAAGGTGATGGCCGCCTTGGGCACGATCTCGCGCACGAAGACGACGCCCCGCTTCCACCTTTCGGTGGTCTTGCGCCGCACGTAAAAGCGGATGTTGACCTCCTCGAACTCGGTGTGGAAAGGGATGGGGACGCCCAGTAGTCTGACTTTTGTAAACATAATACCGACGAGGCTCAGGTAGCACCTGCCGCCCCGTTAATCGAGCTCGGTGCCGAAGGGCAAGCAGGGCTGGAGGACGGCGGGGTCTACGGGGTAGTTGGCGAAGGCTAGTTTGCGCCATTCGGCGGTTAGGAAGGGCATGGGGTTTTTAGTCGAATAGTCAAATAGTCACGTAGTCCGTAGGGACTTCATATCCCAGGTCGCAGGTGAGCTTCGCTGCTGCCTTCGGCGGTTAGCTGTGGTAAGGCTCAAACCAGCCTTTATGAACCTTCGGTGTCTTCTGCATCGGGGAGCAGTTCGGCTACCACCACCTCACCGGCGAAGGGGCTGGTGAATGTTTCAGATTCCGAGTAATTCCGGACGGAACCATATATTTTTTGTTCCGATAAAGGATTAAGATAAACTTCGATATTCCGGTTTACCAGATTGATGATCCAGTATTCGGCTAGGTTTGCTTCCGCGTAAAGCTCTACTTTGATTTTTCGATCATATTTGAGGGATGAGTTGACTACCTCTGCAAGGAACAGGATATCTTCCGGATGTGGACTTTGGTTGGCGTATGATTTATTGACTACTACGACAAAATCTGGTTCAGGTTCACTTGTCGAATTGGGTATAGAGATCGATTTCTCTTCCCGGTACCGGTACTCACGACCGAAGCGGTAACGGAAGAACTCTCCTAGTAAACTAACGCATTCCTCATGTGGCGTTCCGGCGGGCATAAGGTTGTAAATTTGACCGTACAGTAGTTCGATTTTATCCTCTTCGGTAAATACTCCGGAATCTATGGCTTTATGATAGCGCTCCAAAGACCAGAAGAACTCTCTGGTTATAGCTACCGTGGTTGTTTTTTCCAGCGTTACGGTCATGATGAAGATGTTATGCTTAAATGTAACGCCTCGCCTCCAGATTTCGTTCCCCAACCCCTTGAAAAGCCTATCACTACATTCCGCGTCCGCGCCACAAAACAAACAACGGAATTACCGTACCTTGCCGAAGCAAACGGTCTCAACAGGCCAATAGTCCAATAGGACCAATAGAACCAATAGACCAAAGTACCACCCCTTGAGCATCTGGGATACCCTCTTCGGCCGCGCGCCCGGCTACGACCCGACCAACGGCCCCGACTTCAGCTTCGGGCGCTACACCGATGCGTTCAAGACGCCGGAGAACTACTCCGCCTGGGACAAAGCCCTCGTCGCTTTCGAAAAAGGCGCTTATCTCGAAAGCATCGAGGCCTTCATGGCCTACCTCTACGACCCCCGCGAAGACAACGTGCAGTGGCAACCCGAAGAGGGCAAACTCTACTTTGAGTTCTACCAGGGCAGCAAACGCGTCACCGGCTTTGCCGACGTGGAACAACTGCGTGCTACCGCCCGCATCGCCCGCCTGGACGCCAACAACGCCGACTTGCTGCACCGCCTGACGACGATGAACTACGAGATGAAGTACAGCCGCTTCGCCATCGACGAAGACGACTGCCTGACCATCGTCTTCGACTCGCCCATCAACGACGCCAGCCCCCACAAACTATACCACGCCCTGAAGGAAATGGCCCTGCGCGCCGACAAGCAGGACGACCTCCTGCTCGATGAATTTGCCGACTTTCTCAGTCCCGTGGAAATCACCCACCTGCGCGAAATCTCTCCCGCGGAGAAAGACATGAAACTGGCTTTCCTGCGCGGTCATATTCAACACGTGATCGACTACCTCGCTACCGGCACCCTCAATCCCGAGGAGCAGCCCGGTGCGGTCGCCTACCTTCTGCTCGACCTCGTGTACCGGCTCGACTATCTGCTCATTCCCGAGGGATACACCATGGAGGCCCTCGAACGGATGCACCGCATGTATTTCGCCCGCGAAGACGATCAGCCGGTGACGTACAAAAACGTACGTCTGCTCAGCGAACTTCAGCACTTGCTGCGCCGCGCTTCCGAGTCGTTCGCCGAGGAACTCTACGCCGGTAAATCCACCTTCGGCATCACCCTGCCGGCCAATCACGACCGTCTGGCCACCCTCATTGGTAGCGAATTGCCCAATATGGATTGGTACCAGGACAACGGCTTCCCTGAAGTGGCCCGCGCCGTGCCCGGCTACATCGCCGGATACGCTTTGTTCAACTACGCCGTACCCCCACCCGATAAGGACCTGCTGGAACTGTACTACCGCGTCAGCGAAGATGCCTACTTCCGGGAACTGGGGTACAAACAGCAGTTCTTAGACCGCGACGGACGCCCCGCCCGCCGGGCCATCCGCGCCGCCATCAACGATATTGCCGAGCGGCACCGCAACGGGTTTCCGCGCATGCGTCCCGCCGTCAGCCAACTCAACTTTGATAACCTGATCGATTTCGGACGATCGTTTTTAGAGATGGTGCGGGAACTGGACTTGAGTAAGCCGTAGGGAGCATATAATATTGTCGTGCGGTATTTCTAGGGTGCCGCCGCAGATTGAAAGTATCGGAGGCACATGGTGGTAGGAGCTACCCCTCGGACAGGTAAGATAGACAACTTGGCTTGGTTGCCTATAGCCAACGGACAAAGCGACCCACGCGCACGCGGTAGTCGGCGTATTCAGGATATCGTTCGTGGAGCAACCGCTCTTCGTAGAAAGATTTGAAGTAAAACAGGACGAGCAAAGCCAGGCCGATCAGCATTCGGTAACCGGAGCCGAGGTAAAGCGCATAGCCGAAAGCCGCCATCAGCAGACTGGTGTAGATCGGGTGACGGGCCAGGGCAAAAACACCGGTAGTGACCAGTTTGCCGTTGGCCAGGGGGGTGGGGAAGGGAGAAAGGCTGGTATTGAGTTGGATCAGGGCGAGGACGCCGGTGCAGACACCGCTAACGGCAAAGAGCAAACCCAGATAGCCAAGTACGTCCGGCCGGGTGAAGCCGGCGGTACGTAAGGGTAGGGCATAAGCCATAAACAGGCCGAACTGAATGCCCACGAAAAGATAGTCTTTGGTGGTTTTGACGGGCATGGTCAAGTAAAATTTTCGCTACGTCCTAAGTTTGAGGAGTTGTGCTCTGAATACACGCCCGATGGACATGATCAGGAAAACGTTCCCGCTAAGCTAAGCTCCAGGGTTGAGAAGATGCACTCCGAATGCTCGCCCTGGCGGAGCGCGCGTTATTCAGGACGGATACCATCAACGAGCTTCATTCCCGCTCCGATGAAGGCCTCCCGCGTCAGGTCGCTGTTGTCCAAAACCACGGCGTCCTCTGCCTGGAGCAGGGGGCTGTCGGCGCGGGTAGAGTCGATGTGGTCGCGGCGGGCCAGGTTGGCGGCTACTTCCGCGCGGGTGGCGGGGATGTTTTTATCGGTCAGCTCGGCCAGACGACGATCGGTGCGAACGTCCATATTGGCCGTAACGAATAACTTGAGGTCGGCGTCGGGGAAGACGACGGTGCCGATGTCGCGGCCATCCATCACCACGCCCCCGGCCTTGCCCAGCGCCCGTTGTTGGGGAACGATCCAGCGCCGGACGGCGGAGATGGCCGCTACGGGGGAAACGAAATCGCTCACTGCTTTACCCCGGATCTCGGTTTCAACGATCTCCCCGTTCAAGAGGGCCTCATTGGTGCCGGGGACGAAGTCTACCCGAAGACCCTTCAAAGCACCTGCGACCGCGCCCTCGTCCTCAATGTCGATCCGTTCGCGCAAAAAATGAAGGGTGATCATGCGGTACATGGCCCCGGTATCGATGAAGCGGTAGCCGAGCCGGCGCGCCATGGCCCGGGCCAGGGTCGATTTGCCGCAGGCGCTGTAGCCGTCGATGGCGATGGTATAATTCATGGTCGGTTGGCGGTTGTGCGAGTTACGAAGGTAAGGTGCAGACATGACGAAGCCGGTGGTACTGGACCACCGGCTACGCGCCCGTAAAATGCGGGCATCGAAAAAACAGCAACCATTACGATCAATATTCGTCCTCGTTGAAGAGGAAGTCGTCTTTGCGCGGATAGTCCGGCCAGACGTCATCGATGATTTCATAAGTTTCCCCTTCATCTTCCATAGCCTGAAGGTTTTCAATTACTTCCAGGGGAGAGCCGGAACGGACCGCGTAATCGATCAGTTCGTCCCGCGTGGCGGGCCAGGGGGCATCTTCGAGGTGAGAAGCAAGTTCTAGAGTCCAATACATACTAACGCTTTGTTTTGCAGTACCCGCGGTCCGTTTTTTACCAGGACCGTAAGAGTACAATTCTTACTAAGAAGAAGCCGTAAGGGGACAATTTGTTTTCTCCGTCCCCGGGCCGCAAAAGTAACAATTGGCGATAAACCTGACGGATAAAGCATAAAAGCAATCGTATGTTTCTGTTAATCAGCTATTTGTAAGTTCCGATGATGTGAAAATTTTTATTTTCATATCCTGGTGGAATCTGTCCGATGCGGCTGGAATCCTTCGGGCCGGTAGGATCGCAAAAGACGTAACGCTGTCCCTTATGGATAAAGGAATCTCCCTTGATCTGATCGCTGCCGACGGCAATGGTCAGGTGGTCGCTGTAGGCAACTACCGCCATAGGCATGTTCAGGAGATCGCGCACGAGGGCAAAGAACAGAGCGGAGCGGTCTTCGCAGTCCGAGAAATTATACCCGAAAAGCTCTTCCGGAACCATGGGCTTGGAGTGGCCGAAGTTTTCGTTATCTTCCTTATAGTTGAAGGCCGAGCGGGTAAAACTGACGAGAAACTCGATCCGTTCCGCTTCGTTCAGCGGGTCGAGGTATTTTTTGAGTTGGGGCAGCAGGCTCTCTTGCAGCGTGGCGGAAAGCGGAGTTTCCAGGTACGCGTACTCATGGATGAAGGGGTAATTGCGCATGATGTCGACCATGGTGCGATCGAAGGTAACGTTCAGCTTTTTGGGTACGCCGTGGTAGTTGAACTGCATCGGCTTAACGATGGGCTGTACACCAAGTGCGGGCCAGCTGCGCAGCTGGAAGCCGAAGGAACGACCGCCGGGGTTGGGGCGCTCGTCGAGAATAAAGAGCCGTTGCCGGCCGTCACAGTCTCCTTGCAGGCAACTGAGGTTGGCGTAGGGGCGCCCGCCACTGTCGATGATGGGAACTTCAAACAGGTCTTCGGAGGTGTAAACATTAACGAAGATGCGGTTGCCCCGGTAGGTCAGCCGTGCGTCGAAGCCCGCGTCGATCAACAGGCTGAACACGGTGATTTCCTGAGCGTTGGGGGTCTGGTCTCCGTACACGACCTGTACGCAGGTCTTGGCCAGTTTGTAAAACAGGAAATCGTTGAGTTGATAGCGTTGCTTCGCCGCCAGGAGGCTGTTGAGCAAAACGCGGCTCGGCTTTGCGGATTGGGTCCGGTAAGATTGCGTGATGCTTACGTGGGTAAGCGGACCGGGGTCGGGGATGACCATGCCCGGATCATATACGATGTCGATGGGCTGCGCGTAGAACGGCAGTTCGAAACGATGATAATTTGCGGGGTCGCCGAGATGGGGAGCGCTGGTACCCATCAAAAACAGCAGAGATACCACCGCTATCGCGAAGGTTGAGGTTATATTTTTCATTCGTCAACTGAGGTGTGAAAATTCTGAAATAAAAAAACTGGGTTGACGTGTCGCTCTAATGTGTGGTTAAGATACGCTCAAAACGAATAAAAATTATACCCCATGGGGTAGATTTAAGAGTTAATTCTTTTGTTTAAGGGTGTTTTACGGAACTTTATTGGGCGGGCAATTCACGCTATTTGATTACCCGGGCCGGATAATTCTGAACATCCCCGGTCACGGACCCTGATGGTGTACTTGCCGGAAGCGAGCCTCCCCGGGTCGTTAACGGTATTACTTTGGTTAGAAACGGAATGATTGACCCGCCACTCCGGCGCGTCGAAAAGTTCGTAGCCGGCGCAAAAAGTCGAATCCGGCAAATAGACATCATCGTCGTACGGAGAGAAATAAATTTTCATAAAAATTTTTCTGCCCCATGGGTAGAGGTACCAAAAAGGCGCTAAACATCGAACTCGGCACAGTATGACTGAGTACGAAAATCATAGCGCTAATGGGTTAGTTGTTCAAGACCGGGTGAACACGATAGCGCCCCCGTAACCGGAACATCTGAACAGCATTAATGCGGGTCATGGCGCGGGAAATTTCTTCAGCACTTATTTCAGCCAGTAGCGGCAATTATTCAACTGCCCACCCAACTGCCCTTCAGCACTTCGTTAGCCCTCCAGAGCCAGCGTAGCTTCCTCCCACTTCTCCATGACCGATTCCAGGTCCTGCTGCTTGGCCTTCAACTCGGCGGTGGTCTTGTCGACCCGGGCGGTATCGTTGTAAAAGTCCGGAACGGACATCTGCAGGTGAATCTTAGCAATGTCCTTCTCCAGCCGTTCGATCTTGCGCTCGGCGTTGCCGGCGTCTTTTTCCAGGCGGCGCTTTTCCTCGTGGCTGAGGGTGGAGACTTTTTTTGTGGCGGGTCGGGCGCTGCCTTTCGGATTCGCGGTGGGAACGTCGTCGGCTTTGGATTTCTCCAGTTCCACGGCCCGCATATTATCGATCTTCCGCTTTTCGAGGTAGAAATTGATGTCGCCCAGGTGCTCGTAGAGCTTATGGTCGCGGAATTCGATGGTGCGGTCGGTGAGGCCGCCGAGGAATTCCCGGTCGTGGCTGACCACGATCAGGGTACCGTCGTAGTTGAGGACCGCCTGCTTCAGCATGTCCTTACTGGCCATGTCGAGGTGGTTCGTCGGCTCATCGAGTACCAGCAGGCTGAAGGGGCGCAGCAACATGCAGGCCAGGGCCAGGCGCGCGCGTTCACCGCCGGAAAGGACGGAAACCTTCTTATCCACGTCTTCGCCGCTGAAGAGGAAGGAGCCGAGCATGGAGCGCAACTTTGTCCGCATCTCGGGCGGGCTTACTTCTTCCAGGGTTTCCAGCAGGGTGATTTTACCGTTGAGTTCCTCGGCCTGATTCTGGGCGTAGTAACCAATGGTAACGTTGTGGCCGAGTTCGACCTCCCCACCGGTGGCGGGAATCTGGCCGATCAGGATCTTGGCCAGCGTCGTTTTTCCCTGGCCGTTCTGCCCCACGAAGCTGACGCGGTCCCCCTTATCGATTTTCAGGTCTACGCCGCGCAGCACGTTGAGCTGGCCGTAGTTCTTGGTGATGTTGCGGGCCTGCAGCGTGATGGCCCCGGAGCGCGGAGCTTTGGGGAAGCGGAGGTTCATCACCGCCCGGTCCGTCACGTCAAGTTCGATGCGCTCGACTTTATCGAGCTGCTTCTGCATACTCTGGGCCATCTTGGTTTTGGTCGCCTTGGCCATAAAGCGGGAGATGGTCCGCTCCTTTTCGGCGATCACTTTCTGTTGGTTGTCGTAAGCGGCCTCGGCTTTCTCGCGGCGCTCGGCCTGGAGCTCGACGTACTTCGAGTAGTTGGCCTTATAGTCGTACACCTTACCGAGTTCGATCTCCAGGGTGCGGGTGGTGACGTTGTCGAGGAATTGCTTATCGTGACTGATCGTAATGACGGCACCGGTGTAGGTCGTCAACCAGTTTTCGAGCCAGATGATGGATTCGATGTCGAGGTGGTTCGTCGGCTCATCCAGCAGCAGGTAATCGGGGCGCATGAGCAGCATCTTGGCCAGTTCGATGCGCATTTGCCAGCCGCCGGAGAATTCGGTGGTCTGGCGGTTGAAGTCCTCCTGCTTAAAGCCGAGGCCCTTCAGAAATTTCTCCGCTTCGGCCTCCATGGTGATGCCGCCGACGAGGGCGAAACGCTCGGTCAGGTTGGTGAATTCCTCCAGCATGTTGGAGTAGGAGTCGGAGGTGTAATCGGTCCGGGTTTCCATCTCCTTATTCAGCTCCTCCAGGCGGTTTTCCATTTCCAGAATGTGGGCGAAGGCGGTCAGGGTTTCTTCCATGACGGTGCGGCCGGTGGGCAGGTCCATCTCCTGATGCAGAAAGCCGAGGGTGCTGCCGGTGGGGCGTACGACTTTGCCCTCGTCGCTGCCCATGTCTCCGGCGATAATCTTGAGCATCGTCGATTTACCGGCGCCATTTCGGCCCACCAGCCCTACCTTGTCGCGCTCCATGATTACGAAGGAGGCGTGGTTGAACAGCACCCGATCGCCGTATTGCTGGTATATTCCGGTTGCGCTTAGCATCTTGGTATAATAAGTATTGACAGCAGGGTAGTAAAGCTACACCGACCTTGTTTTCATTTGGGCCGCAAAGGTACATAATTTTTGGGCTCAAGTCTTTAGCTGATAAGTCGTTAGTACATAATAAGAGCCACGACCGTTAGCTGAAAACCCCACCCCCGGCCCCTTCCCCGCGGGGGAGGAGAGATGTCCCGGGCGGCAACGATCACCGATCCGTGGACCTTTGTCATACACACCTAAGTCATTAGTGCCGGGCTTCGTGGGGAGGAGATCGCTAGTCAGTATGTGGCGCGGCCGCGGGATGCAGTAGGAGGTTATTCAAAGAGCAATGTGGGGCCGGTTAGCCCTTGCTCTTTGGGGCTTTTACCTTGCACCAGCGCGCCCGCCATCATATCTTACCCCGAATACAAGCGTACCAACCATGCCCAAACCCCTGGTGTTTTTTCTCCTGATAGTACTTCCCCTTTTACTACTCTGGCTGTTCTTCGCGTACAACAAAAAGACCAACCGCAAGACCCAACGCTTCCTCTCCGACCGCGATCTGCTGCGAATGCTGCGCGATGAGCCCGACCAGTTGCTCAGCCCCCACCAGCTGAGCAACAAAACAGAGTTGACGCTCAGAGAAAGTCGCAAAATCGCCTGAGTGCACTGTACGGTTATGGTCTCCTCCAACGCAGTTCCAACAGCAAGGGACGGCATTTCTACGGTTCCCGCGACCCCGTCAATTAACCACCAAAATTGGACTCTCCTCCGATCCTTTCCTGACCGTTGAAGACCTGCTAAAAATTTTTGAATCGTATAAATACAAGCTCACCGCCCAGCAGATGATCATGGCCACCGGCCTGCCGCTTGACGTTCTGAAACGGGAGCTGAAGTATTTTGAGAAGCAGAGGATCGTTCAAAAACTAAAGCGCGCCGATGCGCAGGGGATGATCACGAAGCGGTTCTTCGTACTCCAGGATCCCTACCGTTCCGACCCCGAGCACTTCCGCGCCCGCGCCGGCCAGCTCGACCTGGAACTGAAGGAAATCCTGGTCAACGAAAACCTTATCGTTTAACCGATCGGGGTGACAAGCGCTCGGATTGCCCCTTTGTCCGGCGGCGTCCGGAAAGTACCGCGTCCGGGGGGTAAGCTCAACGCCCCGCCTTCTCTTTCCGAATCCCCGGCTGAATCCGCTCCGCCGCCTGAAACTCGACTTCGGCGGCCCTGGTGTCTCCGCCGTTGTACAGCGCGATGCCGTAGTTCCAGCGGGCCTCGGCGTTGTCGGGCCGGGCGGCAGCGGCGCGGCGGAAATAGTCCAGCGCCACGTCGAGGCGGCCGGATACGCCGGAGGCTACGCCCAGCAGCCGGAGGGTTTCGTAATCATCGGGAGCGAGCTGTTCGGCGCGGCGGAGGTAAACGAAGGCTTTTTGCAGATCGCCCTTCGCCTCGCCGGCGTCCTGCCCTGCGGCGGTGAGGGCAACGACGAGGTTGTCCGTCGCGGCCTGATAGCCACCATCGAGGGCCAGCGCCTGGTCGTAATCGGCGATGGCGGCGTCGTAGTCGTCGAGCAGCAGGTTGGCGTTGCCCCGCAGCAGAAAAGCATTCTTGTAGGTGGGGTGAAGGCCGATGGCGCGGGTCAGATCGGCCCGGGCGGCGGTGAGCAGTTGCCGGTTGGCCGGTTGCTGGTCGGAGCGGAGACTTTGGTACGCTTCCACCCGGGCCCCGCCGGCCGCATTGAGGAGTTTGGCGGAGTCGGGCTGCTTGAGCACGTCGGTGGTGAAGAGGGTAAAATTGTCGGCCCAGGCCGGATTGCGGGCGATCGTCATGGTTCCGAAGACCAGCACGATGACGGGAATTGCCCAGCCCACCGAACCGCTGAACTTACGGGCGAGCACGGCCAGAAGGCCGGTTACGGTAATCGCCCAGCCGAGCGAGGGCATGAACAGGAAGCGCTCCGACATATTGGTGCCCACGCTGAAGAAAACGTTGCTTACGATGGAGAGCGTCGCCAGGTAGATCAGGATGCCCAGCGCGATGAAGCGGTACGTCCGGAACCTGAGCAAGGCGAAAACACCGAGACCTACGTGCAGCAGCAGTCCGAGCCAGGGCGTTAGTTGGCCCCACGACTTCATCGGAACGGCCATTGGGTAATAGTCATGCACCAACCCGGTGGGGACAAAGAGCAGGCGCAGATATTCCCACAGCGTATGCATCACGGTGGCCAGGCGGTTACCGGTGGACATATCGACCCAGACCCCGTTCTTCAGTTCCAGGTAGGGGTTGTTCATCAGTTCGCGGACGGGCTCGCCGAGCGACAGCCCGATCACCGAACTACGAATGACGAGGAAGAGCGCTACGGCCCCCAGCGCCGGCAGAAAAAATTTAAGCCGGCCGGTCCCCGTTCCACCCTTGCCAAACAGCCCTAAAACGGCCGGGATGACCGCTAAAAACGTCAGCGCGTTCTCCTTGGCGAGACAGCCCAGAAAAACCGGTATTGCACCTGCGGCCGCGCCCGGAAAATTGTCGCGTTCCGCCGCCCGGAAGATCCACCACGTTCCCGCCACCGCTCCGAGCAGCGCGATGATCTCGTCCCGCCCCTTAATGTTGGCTACCGCTTCGGTGTGCAGCGGATGGGCCGCGAATAAGGCCGCCGCCGCCACCGCGAACCACCACGGAGCGCGGGCGTCGGAGCGTGCCAGGTCCCGCACGAACCCGAAGATGACCACCACCAGCAGACCGTACCAAAGCGCGTTCAGCAGGTGGTGCAGAAACGGACCGTCACTGATTTGTCGTTCCAGGGCGAACATGGCGGGCGTCAGGGGCCGGTACCGCCCGCCGGCCACCAGCTGATCTTTTCCCGCCTCCCCGAAAAATCCGTAGAAGGTATCATTGGTGAAAAGGTCCCCCAAACCGGCAAAGCCTCTTTTAACTACCTCGTTATCGGTGATGACGATGGCATCGTCGAGGACGAAATCGTGACTGAGCGTGTTGGCGTAGAGTAGAAAAGCAAAGGCGAAAAGGGCGGCAGCCTGAAGTTTCCAGCGACGGAACCACGGTGGAGAATTATCCGTTGTGCTTTGCGAAGTACCGGTCGCCGGTTGCCGGTTACCGGTAGTCCCCCGCAAACGCTCATCCGCTTTCTTCGACTTTTTTCTTGCCATGGGGTGAAAGTACGAAAGTTCGTGGGGGTTGCCTCCGCACGGCGCTCCGTTGTGTGTGTAAGGAACTCCACGAACGCCAGATCAAAACCCCAACCCACGGCCCCTTCCCCGCGGGAGAGGAGCCGTCTCAGGCGGCAACGGGTACCGATCTGTGGACCTTCGTCATAAACACTGCTCCGCTACTCCGGGACGGCTCCGGTTTAATCGTTCTGCGATATACGTTACCGGCCGTGGGGCCGGCTTTGCAGCAGGGTAGTTGTGGCAAACGTGGTCGTGTCCGGGGTGTGTCGGGCGTGGGAGCGGTGGAGACCCCCGATAGTACTCCCGGCCTTGCAACCTTTATCGTGCCAATGACTTTACCTTACCAACCTCAAAAAATTTAATCCCATGCCCCTGATCCTGATCACCAACGACGACGGAATTACCGCCGGCGGCCTGAAAGAACTTGTCTCCGTCGCCCGCGAGTACGGCGACGTCCTCGTGGTTGCGCCGGATAGCCCGCAGTCCGCCCAGGGCCACGCCATCACCATCGAGCGGCCGGTGTTCGTGCGTGAGAGCGATGTTTTCGGCCCGGACGTGGAAGCCTTCGAATGCAGTGGCACGCCGGTCGATTGCGTCAAGCTGGCCAAAAGCGTTTTGCTAAACGGCCGCACGCCGGATATCTGCGTCTCCGGCATCAACCACGGCTCCAACGCGGCGATAAACATCATCTATTCAGGTACCATGTCCGCAGCTATGGAGGCCAGTCTGGAAGGAACACCGAGTATAGGATTCAGCTTCCTCGACTACCGGGCCGACGCCGATTTCACCGTCTGCCGCCCCTACGTCGCCAGACTGATCGACCACGTACTTACCGAGGGGATGGCGGAGGGCAACCTCTACAACGTTAATATTCCCAACCTACCCGCGGATCAAATCAAGGGCATTAAAGTATGCCGCCAGGCCGAAGCCCGGTGGGTGGAAGAGTACGTGCGGGGAGAAGATCCCCGCGGCCGGCCGTACTACTGGCTCACCGGAAAATTCGTCAACGAGGAGCCCCGTCAGGACGCCGACGCCAACGCCCTCCAGAACGGTTACGTATCGCTCGTGCCCAGCCATCACGACCTGACCAACTACAAAGCACTCAGCGAATTGCAGGAAATCGAAGCCCGCTTACAACCCCCCGAATCGGGCAATTCCGCCGGCCAGGGAAACAAAAAACAACGCCTGGAGCAGTTTTGAAGAGATTGACTTACCGTTAAATAAACAATAAGCCCCGCTCCGTAAGCAGTGCCCAAAAGATGCCGCCGGGGGCGATTATCCCGTTACCTTTGCTTGCGGCCTCATGAAAAATTATATTTAGCCGGTCCGATCTGGCCGGTTATATCATTTTAAATCTCCATAGGAACGTCATTATCTCATGAGCGTATTGCGAATATTTTAACCATCTCCCGGATTTATTCACGTAGATGAGAACACCCACACTTTACATCTCACATCCGGACTATTTAAGAGAGCGGCTTCCTTTGCGGAGCCGCTCTCTTTTTGTGCCGTTGTCGCTTGTCGCGTGCCGGGATACCGGACGATCGGTACCCGGAAACCCGTACCCGTTCAACCAAGCAAATCCCGGCCGAAGTAAAAGAACCACGCCATCGCCAGGATCATCGTGCCCGTTGCTAGCCCGCGCAGGCTGCGGTTGCGGTACACCCGGCGGAAAAAATTGAGCGGAATTACGTTAAGACAGATGGCAACCAGGGCCAGGGTGCGCGGCTCGAAGGAAATTGGCTTGCCGGAAGCTTCTACCAGCATGGCCTGTAACTGCAGCAGCAGAAAGTAAGCGACGGCGGGCAGGATCAGTGACACGGCCAGGCCGATCAGGATATTATCGTTCTTGGGGACCATGAGTGAAGATGGTAGATTGGGGATGAAAGTAAAACCGAATAGGCTCACCGACGGAAAACGAATGAAGGCGGGGGTTTAGTCCTTCCGAGCGCTCCCTTAAGGGTATCCGGAGGGCAAAACGCCGGACCGGAGAAATGCAGTCCCGGTTTTACTCACTCCACATACTCCTGCCGCTTGATGACGAGGACCCACTCGTTGTTCGGATCGGCATCGACGAGGTAGCCGTAGTCGTAGCAGAAATGATAAAGGGTGTTGTTGCGCGTCACGTATTCGTTGGTGAAGTAGCGGAACTTGAAGCCCCGGTCGATGAGGCGGTCTTTGCGTACGTTCGCCTTCCCGCCCGGATTGAGCTCGGCGAGCACGTTGCGGTTGTGGCGCAGGATGTTGTTGACGCCGCGCTGAAAAGTAAGTTCTTCGGCGTTCAGGCGGTTGTGGTGGGTGGCGCGGCAGGACGAGGAACAGAATTTTTTGTCGGCGCGGCCGGTGTATTCCTCACCGCATTCGGGGCAGATCCTTTTCATAACGGAAAGGTAACAACTCGGGTGATAGGTCGGTTGTGCGGGTGGAAGCTTTTGCGGGGGTCGGGAGCCAGATCGGGGCTATTTATACGGCTTCGATCACAATCGCGGAAGCTCCGCCGCCACCGTTGCAAAGCGTAGCCAGGCCGTACTTGCCGCCCTTGCCGCGCAGTACGTTGATCAGGGTTACGATGATGCGGGCGCCGGACGTGCCGAGGGGATGACCCAGGGAGACCCCGCCGCCGTTGACGTTCATCTTTGCGCGGTCTACGCCGAGTTCCTTGCCGAAGGCCATGGGCACCACGGCGAATGCTTCATTGACTTCCAGGTAATCGATATCGCTCATCGTCAGCCCGGCACGTTGCAGGGCCAGAGGGGCGGCCAGGGTGGGGGCGGTGGTGAACCACCGGGGTTCGTGGGCGGCGTCGGCGAAGGAAACGATCCGGGCCAGGGGCTTCAGGCCAAGTTCTTTAATTTTGGCTTCGGAGACGAGCAGGAGGGCGGCGGCCCCGTCGTTGATCGTGCTGGCGTTGGCGGCCGTTACGGTGCCCTCCTTCCCGAAGGCGGGGCGCAGGTTGGGGATTTTGTCGAATTTGACCTTTTTGTACTCTTCGTCTTCGGAGATCACGCGGGCGTCGCCCCGGCGCTGGGGTACACTGACGGGGACGATCTCGTTGGCGAACGTCCCGTCGGTGGTAGCGGCGGCCGAGCGTTCGTAGCTGCTGACGGCGTAGGCGTCCTGGTCTTCGCGGCTGAAGCCGTACTTCACGGCCGTGGCGTCGGCGCAGACGCCCATCGCATTCTGGTCGTAGGCATCGATGAGGCCGTCCTTGGTGAGGCCGTCGACCAGTTTACGATCGCCGAACTTGGCCCCCCAGCGCGCGTCGGGCACGTAGAAGGGGATGTTGCTCATACTCTCCATGCCACCGGCTATCACCACGTCGTTGTGCCCCAGCTGGATGCTCTGCGCGCCCAGCATGACGGCCTTCATGCCACTGCTGCAGACTTTATTGATCTGGGTGCAGGGTACGCTATCCGGCAGTCCGGCACCGAGGGCGGCCTGGCGGGCGGGCGCCTGGCCGAGGTTGGCCGAAACGACGTTGCCCATCAGTACTTCCCCGACCTGATCCGGTGCAACGCCCGCTTTTTCCAGTGCTCCCCTGATGGCCGTAGCGCCGAGTTCCGTTGCGGAGAGCGAGGCAAAAACGCCCCCGAAGGAGCCGATGGGGGTGCGCACGGCGGCACAGATGTAGACGGTATTCGTGGTGGTGGGCATGTGACTTGTTTTAAGCAATCATTGTGGCAACAACGTTCGGGCGAAGATAGATCAATCACGGCAAATTCAACCCGTTATCCGGCGGAGTATTTTCGGATGCAGGCGAAGAGGTATCGGGCGGGGCCGCGGGTGCAAAAGACGGTTTGAAAGGGCAGGGTGGGACGCGTCAGTCCTTGCTTCCCGAAGGGCTATTCAAGGCACCTGCGTTCGCGCACCCGAAAACTCCGCGCGTAATGTCCTACTTTCGCCCCCAACCTACCAACCAAATTACCCTCCGTATGCCCGTCCAGGTCAACTCCGAAATCGCACCCCTGAAACGGGTACTTATCCACCGCCCCGATGCCGGTACCGGGACCATCACACCCCACCGTGCCGAGGAATTGCTGTTCGACGACATCGTGTACCTGCCGCAAATGCAGCGCGAACACGATATTTTTACCCGTCTGCTGCGCCGTTTTCTCGGTAAAGAAGGCGTGATCGAAGTAGCCCAGCTGCTGGCCGAAACCATTGCCGCCAGCCCGGAGGCGACCCGCGAGAGCCTGGAGATGATCGTGGTGTGGGAAGAACTGCCCGTTCGCTACGTCGAGGAACTGCTGTCCCTCAGCCCCACCGAACTGGCCGATGTACTCATCACCGGCGACTTCCCCCAGGGCAACCACCGCCTCTTCGACCCCATCCCGAATTTCATTTTCACCCGTGACATTGCCGTTACGATCAATGATCACCTGCTGATCACCAAGGCCGCCAAAGCGGCCCGCAGCCGCGAGAATTTTATCATCCGGCTGGTGATCTTCGCCCATCCGATGTTTCAGGAAATCCAGCGGGCCGGCCGCGTCATCAACCTCAATAACGTCGATCTGTTTCCCCCCAGCCCCCTGGCCGAAAAAATGAGCATCGAGGGCGGCGACGTGATGCTGCTCAACAAGGATTACCTGCTCATCGGGGAATCCGAACGCTCCAGCAACTACTCCCTGCGCACCCTGGCCGATGCCCTCTTCGAGCGCGGCGTGGTGAAGAACGTGGTCCGCGTGAGCGTCCCCGCCGAACGCAGTTTTATGCACCTCGATACCATTTTTACCCAGATCGATGAGCACGACTACGTCTGCTACGCACCGATCATCTGTGAGGGGGGACGGCCTTCCGGCGTCGAGGTCTGGCGCGCGGACGGTGAAACGGCCGCTTACTCCAGTCTGAAGGAGTGCATTCTCGCGGAGATCGACCCTACGGCCCGGTTCATCCCCTCCGGTAACGGCGAAAGCCCGTACCAGGAACGGGAACAATGGACGGACGGATGCAATCTGGTGGCGCTGCGTCCGGGCGTGGCGATCACGTACGACCGCAATCCGGTGACGGCCCGGGCGCTGCACAACGCGGGCTACACAATCACCGGGGCACTGAAACTGATTGATGATTTTGATAACGAAGGGGTAAAACCGGGGACGGTGCGGAAGACGATCATCACCTTACCCTCGGGGGAACTGAGCCGGGGGCGGGGCGGCTCGCACTGTATGACTTGCCCGATCGAGCGGGGATGATCGCCGCTTTCGGCCTCCCGCTATCTCCGGTGGGGATGCCTTACTGCGCACCTGTTTCGGCACAAACCTACTGAGGATACGTAATTGCCCGTCCGGGTGAAACCTAGAAAGAACGATTCTTCTGGTTTCTGACGAAGTAGTTCATTTCCTTCACGTTGGTCACTTCCATCTTGTCGCCGTCCCATTCCAGACGGGTACGACCGGGTACTTTATAGGCATCGGCATCTTTGCCCATCGGATCCGGGAAGCGGTAAGTGTAACCCCGAACGGCGAGGTTGCCCATGAGTACGGTCTCCGTCAGCGGGCCGGCCTTGCCGAAATGACTGCTTGGCTGGTAATTGTTCCTGATTCCGTTGATCCAGTCCATGGCGTGGCTGGTGGTGACGCGGGGCAGGGTTTCGGGAACGTTGATGTAGTCCATGATGCCCGACTGGACGAAGCGGGGGTTGGAACCGTAGACATCAGCGATGAGCGTACCGCGGGTACCTTCCATAATGAAGCCGTTGCCCTTTCCGTCGCCCAGTTTGTCGCCGGCGCGCATCCCTTCGGGGCGACGGGGGAGAATGCCGCCGTCAGTCCAGATCAGTTCCACCGGCGGTTTATCTCCCCGGGCGGGAAAGCGGACGTGAATCTTGCTGCTGGGGGGGCAGCTTTCGGGTTTGTAGTCGGGGTTCCAATTCTTGCTGAAGACCTGACCGACGCTGGCCTCCGCGCTGTCCGGGTACCCGAGTTCGAGGATGTAGAAGGGAGTGTCGATGATGTGGCAACCCATGTCGCCGAGGGCACCGGTACCGAAATCCCAGTACCCGCGCCAGGCAAAGGGATGATAAGCCTCGTGGTGAGGGCGATCGGCGGCGGGGCCGAGCCAGAGGTTCCAGTCGAAATGGTCCGGCACGGGAGTGGACCCCGTCGGTGCACCACCGCCCTGGGGCCAGACCGGCCGGTTGGTGAAGGCATGAACGGTATGGACGTCACCAAGCAGGCCGGCTGCGTAGATCTCCTGGGTTTTGCGGATGCCCTCGCCACTCGCTCCGTGGTTGCCCATCTGGGTGATGAGGGTCGGGTTAGCTTTGGCGGCTTCGCTCAGGGCGCGCACCTCTTCGATGGAGTGGGCGAGGGGCTTCTCGATGTATACGTGCTTACCGAGGGCCATGCAGGCCAGACCGGTGATGGCGTGGGTGTGGTCAGGGGTGGAAATTATGACGGCATCGATGTCGCCGGCGTGGGCGTCGAGCATCTTGCGGTAGTCGCGGAAGTAGGCGGCCTTGGGATGGTCCTTGCGGGAGTCGGCGGCCATTTTATCGTCGACGTCGCAGAGTGCGACGATGTTCTGGCTGGCGATGTCGGCGATACCGCCGCGCCCCTTCCCTCCGGCCCCGATGGCAGCGACGTTGACGATGTCGCTGGGGGCCGTGAAGCCGCGTCCGCCAAGCACGTGACGGGGAACGATCATAAAACCAGCGGCGGCGGTGGCGGCGGTTTTCAGAAATTTGCGGCGGGTGGCGGGCATCTCGGGCATGAGCGGTCGGATTTTGTGATGAATATAAGAATTGTTTAGTACTGGGCGAATTTAAATTTTTTGCTTATATATTTAATCGGTTGAAACAAATAATTATGGCACCTGGCAAGTCGGTTCTTTTCCCGTTTTAAGCGCAACTCATCGCAAACTTCAGCGATGCGATGGCCCACCCGGCCAGGGTGGGGATGATGCAGCGCCTGGTGCCCTGCAAAGCCATCATGTACGAGAACCTCGTGCCGGACAATCCCCTGGCGAGCTCCACCATAGCGCAACACCTGCGCACGCTGGAACGCACCGGGTACATGATCAAGGAGATGCACGGAAACGTGGCCGGCTGCGCAGTTGACCGGACGAACTATTTACCGAGCCTGAGCGCGATGAGGGAGACGCTGCGTACCGACCGGGTTTCGCACCGGCGGTACTTGTTGGTGGAGGAGCGTTTTGAGGGGGAGTAAATGTATTCTCGTAAGATTACGTTTAGGCCAAACTTAAACGGCCCTCCCCCCCCGTAATGAGGGTAAGGGCCGCATTAAAAGCAGCTAATTCCGAACAGGCTCCGGAACTACTTTCCTCCCAGCCTTTTAAAGATCAACTTTCCCGGCCGCGTGGAATCTCCGTCCGCCACTTCAGCCTGTACCAGCATGAAGTCATCGACGTATTCCAGGAGCGCCCACTGAACGAGCACCTCACCATCGGCCTCCTTCAGGTTGATCATCTTCACTTTGGTGGTACCTCCGCTGCGCTTTCGTACTTCTTCCTTGGCGACCTCCCAGCTGGCGAAGGACTCGGTAATCTCGGTGCATCCGTCTTCCCGGCTGCCGTAAGTTATGGTGCCACCCCCGCCCTTGGCGCCGAAGGTGATGAGCACGTCGGCGGCGCAGGGTTTATTCGCTTTTCGTTGGACAAGTTCCCAGTTGCCGCCGAGTTTTTGGGCGCGAACGCCGGTGCAGAGACAGACCAGCAGGAGCAATGACAAGAAGGCTTTGAATTGAATAGTCATGTTAATAGGTATTTACAAGGTTTGTGCATGTCCGTTGTCGATCGTTCTTATCGTGATATCCGGCAACCGACTATTTGGCAACGTATTGATTTATTCGCAGGGTTTATTGTTGTAGTTCCTGATAGCCCGCGCCACATCGGAGGTCGTGTTGCGGTACATCCCCACGCGAACTTCGGCGTAGAGCACGTCGCAATCATAGAAGAACTCGGCGAAGGACTTCTTCCAGTTGAGCCATTTAATATTGCTGAAGTCGAGGCTGATCATTTTGCCTTCTTCGTTGGGCAGTTCCAGAAAATCAGTGTTGATGGGGTCCTGATCGGCGTAGCTTTTGATAAAGCTCAACAGGCGCAGGTTCTCACCGTCTTCGATGACCTGGAAGTAACACGGGCGTTTCTTGAGGCCGGTATTGCCGTACGGCCGGTCCTTCACGATCACCTTCAGTTTGTCGGTGCCGAACTCCTGTACCTTGGCGGGGCTCAGGTCAATGTCGGTGCCTTCTTGGTCATAAAACTTGATGGTGCGTTTGCCGGCGACGTAGCTGGCACCGCGGCTGGGTCGAACCAGGACGCCCTCGGTCCGTACGCCGCCACTGATGACGTAAGCGGCCGTCGAGTCGTATCTGATCGGGACAGCCTTAACGGCTTTTACCACTTCCTCCTTCACGGGCAGGCCGGTGGCGGCGGAGAGATCGCGCAGGGCGAAGTGACGGCTATCGTATTTGGGTTTGCCGAGGGCGGCTTTGCCCTTTTTGTAGTCGGTCAGAAATAGATTGTTGTAACCCCCCTTGGTCTTATGATCTTTGAGGATGGCGGCGTAGGGCTCGGCGGCGGCGAAGTCTTCGAGCGCGTAGTAAACCGTGGCCAGGTTATAAACGGCTACGTGGTTGAACTTGCGCTGCTTCCTGTCGGTCGGGCTGTACTGGGTGGATTTTTCCTTCCAGAAGGTAATGTGGGGCTCCAGTTGGGCGGCAACGTCCGCGGCAAGCGGCTTGCCGGCCGAAATGCCCGCAATCACTTTGCCGGCGGCAGTGGCGTGGCTCTCCCATACTTCGGAGTCCGCGGCCTTTTTGCCGGCGGGGTACTCCAGGAACCGTTTTTCGCTGGTACCGTAGGTGTCGTACTTGGCGCGGACATCCTTACCGGCCTTGGCGATGACTTCCAGCAGCGCATCCTTACGGGCCTTACGACCAATGGCCGGCAGCTGCTTTTTACCGGCTTCCACGGCCGCTTTTTTGGTGGTGAAACTGGTCTTTTTCTGGGGGCCTCGCGTACCCGCCGACGCCTGAGTGCTTCCGGCTCCCGATACGGCATACTCCTCCAGCGGGTTCCCTACCGAAGCAAAGCGGACTTTCGCCGGGTAACGGTAAGTGACATCGTAGGTGTAGGAGGTGGTCTTACGCTCGACACCCTCCTTGTTTTTGGTGGTCTTGGTGTGCTCGACGGCTTCTGATTTCTCCGTGGAGTATTTGCCCGCAGATACCTTAAAGGTCAGGTGGCCTCCCTGCTCTACGTACTTAAAGTTGGTGAGGTTCAGGGCCTTGCGTACCTGCGCATCGGTGATGCCCACGTCGAGCAGGGTGGAGGAGACAGCCTTGAAGTCGATGGAGTAGGTGTTGATCGTATCGTTCAGCTGCTTGGACGGAAGGTGGAGGTAGCTGTACTTGAAATAGTTTTCCTTGATCTTTTGCGCAAAGGCGACGGAGGAAAAACCGACGCATAGCGCCAGAGCGAGTATAAGTCTCATGATGTTGGGTGTTAACAGGGTAAATAATAAGGTAATGCAAATATGAACAAAAGTGTTAAAATGACCAAAATCAGTGGTGCCCGACCGGCGTTATCCTTTGTTTAAAGTTTTCAGGGGAAAACGTTAACGGCCCGGGGAACGGAGGGCCGGGGCAGGGGAGCCGGCACTTTCAAAAAACGTTTACCCCGCACCCGCGCCCGCGCCCCCGAAAAAATTGTCGCCCGCGATAAAACATCAACGCGATCACCGAACTTTAGCAGGGCTAAATCCTTACTCCATTTACATGGACCCCACCACAAAAATTAATATTCCCGAATCTTCCCGTGAACGCATCGTGATCATCGGTGGTGGTTTCGGCGGCTTGCAAATGGCCCGCAAACTGAGCCGCAACGACTACCAGGTCGTACTCATCGATAAAAACAATTACCACCAGTTCCAACCCCTGTTCTACCAGGTCGCCATGGCGGGGCTGGAACCGAGCAGCATCGTCTTCCCTTTCCGAAAGCTGTTTCAGGGAAAAAAGAACTTTTACATCCGCGTTACCGAAGTGACCAGCGTAGACCCCACCGCGAAAAGGTTGCAAACCCCCCTCGGTTTTTGTAATTTCGATCATCTCATTGTCGCCACCGGGGCCGACACCAATTTTTTCGGCAACGAAAACATTGCCCGAAATGCGCTGCCGATGAAGTCGGTCGCCGAAGCCCTCTACCTGCGCAACAACATCCTGGACGATTACGAAGACGCCCTGACCACCCCCGGCTATGAACCCCGTCAGGAACTGGTCGACATCGTCATCGTCGGCGGCGGACCCACCGGCGTGGAGCTGGCCGGCTCCCTGGCCGAGATGAAGAAACACGTACTGCCCAAAGACTATCCCGAGCTGAACATCGAGGAAGAAGTTGACATCTACCTCATCCAGTCCGGTGGCGAACTGCTGAAGGGGTTTACCGCCGAAAGCAGCGCAAAGGCCCTCAAGTACCTCACCGATATGGGCGTGAAGGTGCTGCTGCAAAGCCGGGTGACGGACTTCGACGGCAAAGTCGTGCACCTGAAGGACGGCCGCACCATCTCCACCCAAAAGGTGATCTGGGCGGCGGGCATCAAGGGGGTGCCGGTGGAAGGCCTGCCGGAAAGCGCCATCACCTACGGCAACCGCCTGGCCGTTGACCGTTATCACCGCGTAAAGGACACCAGCGATATATATGCCCTTGGCGACGTCGCCTACATGGAAGAACCCGGTTGGGAAAAAGGACACCCGCAGGTGGCCCAGGTAGCCATACAGAGTGGCGGCAACCTTGCTAAAAATTTCAGTAACCGCCTGCGCAATAAAGATATGGTCCCTTTCGCCTACAACGATAAGGGCAGCATGGCCACGGTCGGCCGCGCCCGGGCGGTCGTTGATTTCCCCCGCCCGAAGTTCTCCCTGGGTGGTATCCTGGCCTGGCTGCTGTGGCTGCTGGTGCACCTCTTCGCCATTCTCGGCACCCGCAACAAGATCTTCGTGTTCCTTAACTGGGTGACGAATTACATTAACTACAATCAGAGCTTGCGGCTGATCATTAAGCCGAAGGTGAAGTAAGGGCGGTTTTTACCGTTTGCCAGTTAGCAGGCGGGCCGGTCGACTACGGAAGACCGACGAAAAAAGCCGCCCTGCAAGGAAGCAGAAGCGGCTTTTAAACGTGATCCCTCTGGGTTTCGAACCCAGGACCCTCTCATTAAAAGTGAGATGCTCTAACCAGCTGAGCTAAAGGATCAAAAATACTTTATTTCTAAAGCGACGCAAAGGTAAGCAGAGGCGTTTAACATTTGCAAGGGAGTAACAAAGTATTTTATGAAATGGTTGCATTCTTCGGGCGTCAGTTGCCAGTTATCCGTTGTCAGGCGCGCCAACCGATAATCGACAATTCAATGCGTTCTGCCGGTAACGGCCAACCGCTCCTCTACTCTTCCTCAAACGGCAACAACAACTGTACCCCGCCGCCGCCCTCCCGCTCCAGGTTCGAAACCGCCAGGCCCAGCAACCGGACTACGGGAACCTCTTCGATGTTTTCATCGAGTAACTGGTTGGCGGTGTGGCGCAGGGCGGAGAGGCTGCGAATTTCCCCGGCAAAGCTGCGCGAACGGGTATGGGTCACGAATTCGGGCGACTTCATCTTCAACGTCACCGTACGGCCGTAGTTGTTCTTTTCCTTCAGGTAACGGAACACCTTTTCGGCCAGGAAAGCGAGTTTTTCACGCATGGCGTGGCGGGTGTCCAGGTTTTCGCTGAAGGTGCGTTCGGCGCCGACACTTTTGCGAATGCGGTTGGGGTTCACGCGCCGGTCGTCGAGGGCGTGGACGATGCGGTAGAGGCGGCGGCCCATTTTACCAAAACGGGTGGCCATTTCCAGTTCGGTGAGGGGCAGCAGGTTGGCACCGGTCAGGAATCCCATTTTCTCCAGCCGCGCGGCGGTTTTTTTACCGACGCCGTGAAAGTCCTTCACCGGCAGCGCGGCGAGAAAAGCGGGAGCATCTTCCTGCGTGATCACCTTCAGGCCGTCGGGCTTGTTGATGTCGGAGGCGACCTTGGCCAGGAATTTATTAAAACTTACGCCGGCCGAGGCGGTCAGCCCGGTGGTGGCAAGGATCTCCCGCCGGATGGCTTCGGCGATCAGGGTGGCGCTGGCCGGCCCGCGCTTGGGCTCGGTAACGTCCAGGAAGGCCTCGTCCAGGCTCAGGGGTTCCACCAGGTCGGTGTACGAAAGAAAGATCTCGCGGATCTGCTCGGAGACGACGCGGTATTTCTCGAAGTTGCCCTTCACGAAAATGAGATGGGGGCACAGCCGCCGGGCCGTGATGCTGGGCATGGCGGAGCGGACGCCGTAGACGCGGGCCTCGTAGCTGGCCGCGGCCACCACGCCGCGCATTTTGCTGCCGCCGACGGCCACGGGCTTGCCGCGCAGGGCGGGGTCGTCGCGCTGCTCCACGCTGGCGAAGAAAGCATCCATGTCGACGTGGATGATCTTGCGATCGCCCCTAGTGGGGTACGGACTTGCCTTTCGCTTCCATTTCATTCATCAGGTCCTCCGTTTCGGCGGTGAGGTCTTTTAGTTTACGTTTACCGCTGGAGGAGAGTTCATCCCCGTCGGCGGCCAGCTGGTCCTGCAGTTCCTTGCGGCGTTCGTTGAGCTCATCGATGCGTTCGAGGGCTCCGGAATCCTTCAGGTCCCGCGCTTTGTCCTTCAGACTGACGTAGAGCCCGTCGAGCTTTTCGAGCGCATCGTCGTATTTGCCGTCCCTCATTTTAGCGCGCTCGCTTTTCAGGAGGTTCCAGGCGTCCTTGCCCAGGTCTCCGACCTTGCCGACGATTTCCCGACTCTGCGCTTTTTCGTCCGCATCGCCCAGAAAGTAATTGTAACCCAGCAGGGCTAAGAGCAGTACGAGGCCGAGTTTGACGATGGTTTTAATCATGGCGGTATTTTTTTGCTAAGATAAGAAACAGGGGCGCGGCCGCGGGTGCAAGGATGGTTTTTTTTGGCATCGGTTCGCAGGGCCACAAAGCCCTCTTTGGCTCCGGGCGAAAGCTCCGCGGGACGATCCGCCCGTCCGACATTGCTTTTCTATTATCCTTTTTTGCACCTGCGTCCCCGCCCACGGGTTCTTCTCCGTTCCCACTTGAAGAACGGAGAAGTTGGAAGACTTGAAAGGAGGCGTTGTAAACTATCACTACCACATGATCCACCTTCCCTTCAGCCTTCCCTGGCTGAGTTCCAGCGCCGGGGCCGGAAACTTGAAACTGTCGAGTATACCGAAAACCAGCCGGACCCAACGCTTTTTGGTGGGGATGCGGCTGAAGTAAATATCGGGGCTGAGAAAATACTGCCGGTAGCGGTCCTCCTGAAATTTGAACGGTTGCCGGCCTACCCGCCAAACGTTGCCCAGGGCACCGTATACGTTTTCCGAGCCGTAACCCGCCGCCACGTTGAGCCATACGGGCAGTCTGCTTTTGGGCAGGAAGGATTTGGGGTTAACGCTCACCCAGATTGTCTGGGCGTTATAATCTTTCAGGAACCGCTCGAAAATATTGTCGCCGAAGCGCCGGCGCACGATATCGCCGAGATTAGAGGCACCGCCCGTACCGTTGAAAACCGGAAAATCGGGTACGGGGCGCATATCGCTGGAGACCTTGAGCAGGATGCGCTGCTCCCGCCAGGCAATATCCTGAGCGGTGAACAGCAGGCTGCCGGTTAGATTGGCGCCCATGTCCGTCCAGCTGAATCCCCACCCGGACGAATAGCCGTCCAGCATCTCAATGGTTCCCTGCAGCAGGGTGGATACCCCGAAGGCGGCATACCGCGCGGCGGGCCGGTTGAAACCGCTCCACCGCGCCCCGGCAAAGGCGTAACGGCTGAACATGTAAGCGGCGAAGAGGTGACCGGCTTTGTCCATCTGGTTCCATTCCGGCCAGTCGTCGAAGCTGTGCAGCCCCGTGCGCTCAAATCCGGTGTACCAGGTCTTGTAAAGGCCAACGCTGGCCGCGCCGTAAAGCGCCGCCCCGGTGCCGGCCGAGATCAGGAAGCGGGATTTGTTGTAAGTGCTGTCGGGGCGCAACCACGTATCGGAGGCGATGCCCGCCAGGGGATCCCGGACCGTGAAGTCGGTCGAAGACGAAACTTTAGTTGTCTGGGCAGTGAGCAAAAACCCGCAACAGACCGCAACAAGCGTCAAAAATGTACGGCTGTAGCCTGATCTGTATGGTTTTTTATAAAAAGCGCAGCGGTAATCGAATAAAATACTAAGCTTGAATTCTCCTGAAATCAAATTAATTTTTGTCATAAAAAATTGATTTTAAGAGGCTTATGATTATCGGATGAATTTTTTTACACCCAAAAAAGATTCAATAAGTACATGTAATCGGTGAATTCTTACCGCACATTTGTAATGTCGAAGGGAGGAAACGACTTTCGACCGCCCCAGGCACAAGCGAATTCTAATCTCTGAAAATGTATAACGACCAATCTATTTTTTAAAGTCATCCCTTTTTCAAATCTTTCAAGCGAATTCGTAATCTCAGTACACACTATAAGGCACAAGCGCCATGATCTCATTTCACACTAAGCGAATTTTTTGATCCCACGAATTTACGACATCGGAGGACGACCCCTCCAGAAATTTGGTATGTAGATAGCCTCTCAAAGCTCTTTTTTCGAACCGGTTGCCCTTTGGGTCGACCGGTTTCTTTGTTTTAGGTAGGCGCAAGGTAGTCAATAGTCCTGCGGCTGGTATGTCGGTAACCGACTTATATAGGGCACTCGCATCAAAATTTTGTAGTCTCCCCCTAGCCCCCCAAGGGAGGAACTAGGGCACATCCAAACGGGATATTTGTCCATTTTGACCGAACTCAACGGGGAAATGAGTTTGGGGTGTACCCCCCCTTTTGGGGGTTAGGGGGAGTATCTCACGGTATGCTGGATTTAATGCGTTTGCCCTCCCTGCTTATACCGCCGGTGGGAAATGTATAAGGGTACGGCATAAATATTACCGCATATTCGTATTGTCCGAAGGAGGAACGTTCACCGTGTACCGCTTATCGGTAGCAGGGGCATCGTTGTCGTGGTTCTCACCGTTTAACCTTGTATACGGAAGGGATAAAAAGTAATTCTTTACAAAAGTGAAGTTGTAAAAAAAAAACCGGCCGACTGCTTAGCATGGTCGACAAAGTACTGAAGGGTAAGCCCCTCCTTAAAACTCGTATGTTTGTAGCCTCTCAAAGCTTTTTCTTCGAACCGGTTGCCATGCGGGTTACCGGCTTCTTTCGTTTAAGCTGTTCGCAAGGTAGGTAGAATTACTTGATTCTGAAAACCAGCGGTTTTTCCGATGGACGCACTTGCGGCCGATTGTCAGTAATGTGTAGCCGCTTTTGACCGCCGGACGAAGCGGCCTCCGGCCGCGATCGGACAAAGCGCTCTCCGAGCACGAGCACTACAAAATTCCCCCTCCGCTCGAACTCGAAGAGCACCAGGTCCGGAAGGAAACGCCCGCGACGCTACCTAACAACTAAACCGACGTATTATCTTTGCGCCGCAAACAAGGGGTGCCCACTCCCGGAACAATTTCCGGAACGGCTGAGATCAAACCCTTAGATTATACGGTTCGGAAGACCTGCGTTCGTGTTGGTCGGCTGAATCTCATCAGGAACCTGCCCGGGTAATGCCGGGAAGGGAAAACTTTCTCGCAATGAAGCGATTCTTTCTATGCGCCGTGCTGGCGCTGGCGTGCTGTGGTGCGCTGATGGCACAAAAGACTATCAACGGTATTGTAATTAGCGACGTAGGAGAACCCATGGTCGGCTTATTGGTACTTCTTGAAGGAACAACCCAAACTACAGCTACCGACATCAACGGGCGGTTCAGCATTATCGTCCCTCAGGAGTATGTTAACGGATATATCTCATTCGACAAACATTACGCTGATAGTAAGGTGTCGATAAATAGTTTCCTCGACGATAAACCGCTGACACTTACTTTAGTTGGTAAAGATCTGGTGACCGCCTATTACTTTGATGAAGTATCGGTTACGGCAACACGGGCTGATGCCGAAACCCCAGTCACCTTTACCAACGTCTCCCGCGAAGAGATCGCCAAAACCAACCTCGGCCAGGACGCGCCCTACCTACTGAAGTGGACCCCCTCCGTAGTAGTGAACTCCGACGCGGGTACGGGTACGGGCTACACCGGCATCTGGATTCGAGGCTCCGACCCCACGCGGACCAACGTGACCATCAACGGCATACCTTACAACGACAGCGAGAGCCAAGGCGTCTTCTGGGTCAACCTGCCCGACTTCAGCAGCTCGGCCGACAACATCCAGATCCAGCGGGGGGTAGGGACGAGTACCAACGGTGCGGGTGCTTTTGGTGCTACCATCGATTTCAATACCAACCAGATCGGGGAGGAGCCGAAGCTGAGCATCGACGGTGGGGTAGGGAGCTTCGGCACCCGGCGCGGCTCGGTCAACTATACCTCAGGTTTGATGGACAACGGCCTTAAGATCGACGCACGCTACAGCCAGACGCACTCCGATGGCTACGTAGACCGGGCTTCGGCGGACCTGGCGGGGTACTACGCGGGCCTTACGTACATAGGCGCGGACGCGGGTGCCGTGTGGAGGTTCAACGCCTTCGGCGGCAAAGAGGTGACCTACCAATCCTGGAACGGGGTGACCCAGGCGGAGATCGACGAATTCGGCCGCACCTACAACTCCGTCGGTACCGAAAAAGAGGGCGAACCCTACGACAATGAAGTCGACAACTACCGGCAGAACCATTACCAACTCCACTACAACAATGAGTTTGGCGGCAAGTGGAAACTCGGCCTCAGCGGCCACTACACCCGGGGCCTGGGCTACTTCGAGCAGTACAAAGCCGACGAGCCCTTGCTGACCGGATACGGCATAAACGTTACCCCGGCTTTCATTGACGGGGAGGAGGTGACCTCTGACCTGATCCGCCGCCGCTGGCTCGACAACCACTTTTACGGCACCGTTTACAGCCTCCGCTACCGGGCCAACGACCGGCTCGACGTCACCTTCGGCGGCTCCGCCAACGAGTACCAGGGCGGCCACTACGGCGAAGTCATCTGGGCCCGCAACGCCGGCACTTCCGAAATCCGTGACCGCTACTACGACAACGACGCCACCAAGCGGGACTTCAGCAACTATCTGCGCGCCAATTGGAAGGTATTCAGCCGTTTCAGCGTCTACGCCGACTTCCAACTGCGCTACGTCGACTACGAATTTCTCGGCTTCGCCAACGACCTGAGCCGGATTGACGAAAACGTCAACCATACCTTTTTCAACCCCAAGGCCGGTCTGCTCTACGAACTGCCCGGTGGCGGCCAGGCCTACGCATCGTTCGGCGTCGCCCGGCGCGAGCCCAACCGCAACGACTATACCGAAAACCCGACGCCGACCCGCCCCACGCCCGAAAGACTGCTGAATACCGAAGTCGGCATCCGCAAGCAGGCCGGCGACTTCAACTACGGGGCCAACTTCTACCACATGGCCTATAAAGACCAGCTCGTCGTCACCGGTGAGCTCAACGACGTCGGGGAACTGCTGCGCGCCAATGTGCCCAGCAGCTACCGCATCGGCCTGGAGCTGCAGGGCGGTTACCGCGCCACCGATAAACTTGAGGTTGGCGGTAACCTCGCCCTGAGCCGCAACCGCGTGCGGGCTTACACAGAGTTTCTGGACAGCTACGACGAGAGCTTTGGCTGGCTCGGCCAGGACGAGGTGCTGCGCGAAGACACACCACTGGCCTTCAGCCCCGGCCTCGTTGCTGCCCTCGACCTTAACTATAAATTCGTCAACCAGGGCCCGCACCTGCTGGAGGCTGGCCTGCAGACCAAGTTCGTCGGCGAACGCTTCGTTGATAACTCCGGCACCGAAGGTGCCGCGTTGGATGCCTACAACTACACCGACCTGCGCGTAGCCTACACGCTGCGCCCCCGGGGGAAATCCCGCTTGGGCGCTTTGCGGTTTACCCTGCTCGTGCGCAACATTGCCGACAACCTCTACGTCTCCAACGGCTGGAGCTACCGGTACAACTTTGCCGGATCGGAGACGCTGCTGAAGGGGCTTTACCCGCAGGCTGGGCGGAATGTTTTGCTGGGCGTCGGACTTGACTTTTAAAGGGGCTTCCCGGCCGGGCCAGGTCGCTCTCCGGGCGCTCATTAAGACTTCACCGCCTGGATAGCGATGAAGACCGGTCGGGGACACCTCTACTGCACCTGCGGCCGCGCCCCTGAAACCAGCCTGTTTATTTACGGCACGGTTGGTAACGGCCCCTTCGGAATTCTTATTCAGGAGTTGCGAACGTAGTGAAGTGGCCGCTGAATAAGAATCCCGGCGGGGAACCTTACCTTTGCGCCCTCATTGGCTATGGAACTACAAGACCAAATCGACAAAAAGCGTCTCCCCCGCCACATCGGCGTGATCATGGACGGCAACGGCCGCTGGGCCACCGAGCAGGGGAAACCCCGCGTTTTCGGCCATCATTCGGCCGTGGAGGCCGTGCGCGCCACGGTGGAGGGCTGCGCGGAACTGGAAGTCGATTGTCTTTCGCTCTACGCGTTCAGTACCGAAAACTGGAGCCGGCCGGAAATGGAAGTCGGAGCGCTGATGCAGTTGCTGATCGATACCATCGGCTCCGAAATGGAGACGCTGCTGAAAAACAACATCCGGCTGCGGGCGGTGGGCGATACCCTGCAGTTGCCCGAAGCGACGCGCGATGCCCTCCGTTTCGGCATCGCCAACACCGCCCAGAACGAGGGGATGGACCTGGTCCTGGCGCTCAACTACAGCGGTAAGTGGGACCTGACGCACGCCATCCGCCGCATCGCCGGAGAGGTGGCCGCCGGACGTCTTGACGCCGCCGCGATCGATGAGGCCCTGATCGATCAGCAACTGAGTACCCGCGAATTCCCCGACCCCGAACTCATCATCCGCACCAGCGGAGAGCACCGGTTGAGTAACTTCTTTCTCTGGCAGGCCGCCTACGCCGAATTTTACTTCAGCCCCGTTTTCTGGCCCGAGTTCCGCAAGCCCGACCTGCACGCCGCCATCCTCGATTTTCAGCAACGGGAACGACGTTTTGGCAAAACATCCGAACAACTCACGTAGCCAACCAACCTACGTTTACATATTCTTGTCTTTTACCCCGACGGAGCCATTGCCCTTTTTGCTCCAAATCTTACCGACGAATGAAGCTAAGTGTATATCTATCCTTCCTGCTCTGTATTTTTTCCGTCGCTACGGCCTCGGCCCAGACGGATTCTCTCGACCTGCCGGTCTTCGATTACTCCAACCCCCAGGAGTACGAGATCGGTTCCATCTCGGTCGAGGGCGCATTCTTTGCCGAGCAGAACGCCATCATCGGCGTTACCGGCCTGAGCGTAGGCGATAAGATCCGAATTCCCGGACCCGACATCCCCCGCGCCATTAAAAATCTCTGGCGGTTGCGGCTCTTTACCGACGTGGCCATCGAGCAGGAAAAAACCATTGGTGACGTGATCTTCCTGCGTCTGCGCGTGGAGGAGCGCCCCCGGTTTCTGCGCCACAGCTACAAAGGCGTGAAACAGGGCCTGCACGAAGACCTTAACGAAGTGATCAACGGCTACATCGTGCGGGGCGGCATCGTGACCGAAGACGCCAAAGTGAACGCCGCCGAGGGCGTCCGTGAATTTTACGTTGAGAAGGGCTACCTCGACGCATTGGTGGAAGTGGAAGAGATCGTGGATTCTTCACGGGCCAACTCCGTACGCCTTGTTTTTGACGTCGACAAGAAAAGCAAGGTGAAGATCAAGGAGATCAACTTTATCGGCAACGAGGCCATTACGGATAAAAAACTGCGCAAGAAAATGAAGGAGACCAGCCAGAAGAGCCGTCTCCTGAAAAACTCCAAGTTCCGCCCCGAACTGTACGAGGACGATAAGGAAGCCGTGGTCGCCTTTTACAACACCCAGGGCTACCGCGATGCCCGCGTACTGAGCGATAGCCTGTACCGCAACCCGGATGACGACCTGGTGATCGACATCAGGATCAATGAAGGCAACCAGTACTACTTCCGCAACATCAACTGGAAGGGCAATTCGATCTACGACGATGAGACCCTGTCCCGCGTTCTCGCCATAGAGAAGGGCGATATCTTCAACGAAGAAGAGCTGCAGAGCCGGCTTTCCTTCAGCCAGGATAACGCCGACGTTTCCTCGCTGTACATGGACAACGGCTACCTCTTCTTCAGCGTCGACCCCATCGAAGTCGCCATCGAGGGCGACAGCATCGATCTGGAAATGCGCATCTTCGAAGGTCCGCAGGCGACGATCGACAAGGTGGTAATCAATGGCAACGACCGGACGCACGAGCACGTCATCCGCCGTGAGGTGTTCACCCGCCCCGGACAGAAGTTCTCCCGTTCCGACATCATCCGCTCGCAGCGGCAGATCATCGGCCTGGGGTACTTCAACCAGGAGACCCTCGGCATCGATACACCGGTGAACCCGGACCGCGGTACGGTGGACATCATCTACACCGTGGAGGAAAAGCCGTCCGACCAGCTGGAACTCAGCGCCGGTTGGGGTGGACGCCGGGGCGTGATCGGTACGCTTGGCGTGACGTTCAACAACTTCAGCCTCCGCAATCTTTTCAATAAGGAAGCCTGGCACCCCTTACCACAGGGCGACGGGCAGCGGCTCTCCCTGCGCGCCCAGACCAACGGTCGTTTCTTCCAGAGCTACAACGCCAGCCTCACCGAACCCTGGCTCGGTGGCAAGCGCCCGACCTCCCTGACCGTTTCGGCCTTCTACAACAAGTACGACCTGGGTACCGAGGTAACCCCCCGTAAACTGGTCATTCAGCAGGGAGCCGTGAGTTTTGGAACGCGGCTACGCTGGCCGGACGATAACTTCGTCTTCCGCGCCGGTGTAAACATGCAGATCCTGCGCCTCAACGGCTGGTCCGATCTGTTCATTACCGATAAGGGAGAAAGTGTTCGCAACGGTAACTACAACAACTTCAGCGGCCAGTTCACGCTGTCCCGCTCAACGGCCAACGACCCCATCTTCCCCAAGCAGGGCGCCAACATTGAGCTGACCTTGCAGCTGACCCCGCCCTACCGCAACCTCGGCCTGCGCAGCAGCGAACCCGAAGACCTGGTGAACGTAGAGGAACGCTTCCGTTACCTGGAGTACCACAAATGGCGCCTCAACGCCGACTGGTACACGCCGCTGGTGGGTAAGTTCGTCCTCAAGACCCAGGCCAAAGTCGGCTACCTCGGAGCTTACGACGACGCCGTGGGCGTTGCCCCCTTCGAGCGTTTCCAGCTTGGTGGCGACGGCATCAACAACCAGCAGTTCGCCTTCGCCGGGGTCGACATCGTCTCCATGCGGGGCTATGAGATTGGCGACCTGGAGAACAACCGTAATCCTATTACCGGTCGGGACGGCGCGACGCCGATCTTCAGCAAGTACACCATGGAACTTCGCTACCCGATTAGCCTCAACCCGTCCAGTACCATTTTCGTGCTGGCATTTGCCCAGGCCGGTAACGCCTGGCGAACGTCCCGTGATTTCAACCCCTTCGACCTGAAACGCTCCGCCGGCTTTGGTGCCCGGGTATTCCTGCCGATGTTCGGTACGCTCGGCTTCGACTGGGGCCTCGGTTTCGACAAGGACAAGGCCCAAACGGAGAACGGCAATCTGAGTACGTTCAACATCATTCTCGGCTTCGAGCCCGAGTAACGGCTTAATTAAAAATCTGATGCCTACGACCGGCAACCGGTAATCGAAAATGACCGACAGCCTCACCCTCACCCTTCTCGGCACCGGCACCAGCCAAGGTGTACCCGTCATTGCCTGCGACTGCCCGGTCTGCCGCAGCAGCGATCCCCGCGACAAACGCCTGCGGGCAAGCGCGCTGCTGAGTTCGGGCGGTAAGCACCTGGTGATCGACACCGGTCCGGACTTTCGCGCGCAAATGCTGCGCGCCGGGGTAGGGGAGCTGGAGGGCGTTCTCATCACCCACGAGCACTACGACCATACGGCGGGGCTGGACGACGTGCGCCCATTCTGCTTCAAACAGGAAATCAACATGCCGGTGTACTGCCTGCCCCGCGTTGCGGCCGATCTGCGCTCGCGCTACGCCTACGCCTTTACGGATTACCCGGGTGCTCCCCGGCTCGACATCCGGGAGGTCAACGTTGGCGACAAGATCCGCTTTGCGGGGCACGACCTCGAGCTGGTGGAGGTGACGCACGGGACGCTGCCCATTCTCGGCTTCCGGATCGGGAATCTGGCCTACCTGACCGACGTGAAGGAGCTTCCGGCGCGGACGCTGGTGCAGTGCAAAGGCATTCAAACAGCAGTGATTTCGGCATTGCACCGTGACGGCACCCATTCCCATCTGTCACTGGACGATGCGCTCGGATATCTCGGTCGGCTTGGCCCGGCGCGGGGTATACTGATGCACTTTAGTCACCGGATGGGCCGGACGGCGGACGTTAACGCGGAGTTGCCGGCGGAGGTGGAATGTGGTTACGACGGGATGCGACTGACGGTTACCAGCCCCGGGCTTGGGTTGACGGTCGTCAGCCTCGTAAGTAAAGATTCACCGCTTCTACCCGGTTGACCACCTGCATCACTTTGTAGATGGCGTGCACGTGTTGCTTCACCGTCCCGACGGTCAGGTCGAGTACCCTGGCGATGTCGCGGTTTGATTTTCCCTCGGCCAATTGACTGAGGATGTCGTTCTGGCGGGGGGTAAGCTGATCGAGCGAGCGGCCACCGGCGCAGGGCGGGACTTCCCGGCGCATACTGTCGAGCACCTTACGGGCCATCTCGCGGCTCATCGGCGCGCCACCCTCGGCCACTTCTTTGATGGCGCGCATGGCCCCGATGATGCCGTCGCGCTTGAGGATGTAGCCGTCGGCACCGAAGCGAAGGGCATCGAAGAGTTTATCTTCGGTATCGAAGACGGTGAACATCAGTACGTTGCAGGCGGGGATGATGTCCTTGGTTTTGACCATGCACTCGATGCCGTTCATCACGGGAAGACCGATGTCCATCAGTACGATGTCGGGGCGGTCCGCGGCGACGACGGAGAGGGTCTCCTCGGCGGAATAGTAGACCCCGGTCAGTTTCAGGTCCTTATCACGGTCAACGGCGCGGCCGATGCTGTCGGCTATCTCTTTGCGATCTTCTACAATGGTTACTTTTTTCATAGTGTGGTTGATATGGTACGATGGGAAAGTGAATTTAGGGCGGGTAGCGCAATTTTGTTGCGTAGCTACGGCCTGATCGCATTCCGATGTTCCTGGTGGGGCAGGGGCCAGGAAATCCGGAGGGTCGTGCCTTCGCCGGGGGTGGAGGTGAGCGTAGCCGTCGCGCCAATAGCCGTGGCTTTGTCGGTCATATTGTTGAGGCCGTAGCCGCCGGTGGCCTTGGTGGATTTCGTGGAGGTAAAGCCCTTGCCGTTGTCGGTGGCGGTGAGGTGGAGGGTCCCGTTGGACTGGATGATGTCGAGCGAAACGGCGGTGGCTGCGGCGTGTTTGGCGGTATTGTGCCAGGCTTCCTTAATGATCAGGGTCAGGTTACGCTTTTGGCGGCTGGTGAGGGAGAAATCCGGTCGGGTGAAAGTGTCGGTGCAGGTGAAGGCGATCTTGCGATCGGCAAAAAACTCGGTGCCCGCACCGCGCAGTTGTTCGCCCAGGGCGGCGAGGGTGGCCCGGCGGTTGTCAAGCGCGAAGATGATATCGCGAACGTTCTGCAGGCTGGTGCGGGAAAGCTCGTGGATGCGGTGGAGTTCGTATTCATTGGCGGGGGCCATGCCGGTGAGCAGCATCTCCTCACTTAGATAAAGGATGCTCGAAATTTGTCCGCCGAGGTCGTCGTGAACTTCGCCGGCGATGCGGTCGCGCTCGGCGGCGAGGCTGGCCTGTTGTTCGCTCAGACGCTGTTGTTTCAGGCGTTCGCCGCGCAGACCGGCAATGTAGATGGCGGCAGCGATCAGGGCTAAAGCGAGCAGGGCCGCTGCGCGGAACCATGCGCTTTTCCACCAGGGTGGGTTGATGATTATTTTAAGCAATTTTTGACCGGAGAGGAGGCCGTTTTGGTTTATCGCGGTTAGTTGAAGAGTATAATTACCGGGGGGGAGATTGGGGTAGCGGATGGTATGAGGTACGCTGACTTCAGAAGTATATTCATCGTAGCCCATCAGCTGACAACGGGTGCCGGATAACGGGGAATCGTTTCCGATAAGATGATCGGCTTTGATGAAAAGGGTGTTCTTGTTCCATGGCAGCGTGAGTTGTTTTAAATAGGCGGTAGCGGTATCCTGCTGCTGTAGCACGTCATTTACCCAGATATTCTCTATATAGGGAATAACCTCTTGCTCTTGCCTTAGAAGTTCCCGCGGGTCAAAAGTTATTACCCCCTTCTTCGTCGCCATGCTGATGATCCCGTCCTCTTTCATTATCGGCGAAACGGGTTCAAAATAACTGGTCGGCAGCCCGTCCGATTCGCTGAAATAGACCAACCTGTCAGTTTCGAGATTGACGGCGTAGAGACCTTTAGTGGTACCTAGCCACAGGTTGTATTGTTTATCCAGTATCAGGCTGTTACAAGAGATTCCTTCAAGCCGGTCGTCATCGGGTAGCAAAGTGGTGACCACATCGCCGGTAACGACATAGATGCCGTTGTTGGTCGCTACGTAAATTTTATTGCTTCTGCCGGAAACGGCGCTGATGGGATATCCGGGAATTTTCAGTCGGCGCTTAACGTAGTAGCCTTTAGCGGAGGAACAGTCAACGATGAATATATTCTGACCTTTATAAGCCATTATCACCGATCCGTCTTCAAGAATAGAATAGTTGGACAGATCATATCCCGCTCCGGGAAAAGAGAGCGCGGGTATGGGGATAATTCTTAAGGTGTCGGCTTGAAATTCATATCTTTCCATTCCGTTTTCGGTCAGGATAAATCTTTTGCTTTCAGGCCCCCCCGTCAGGCCTTCGAGCAACACTGTCCTGGTAGTATGCCGGCCGAGCGGTGTTCCGTTATTTCGGTAGGTGGCAATACCTCTGGTATGAAGTACACTTAGAGATTGTTCGTCGATACTAAAACTTACGGGCGCTCCAATCCCGGAACCATCGCCACTGCCGGCGATCAATTTTTTCCAGCCCGCTGAACCCTTTACCATAATCTGCCCGTTTTCGGTCAGTAAGTAGGGTACGTCGGAAACATCTTTTCGAAAACAGATTACCTTGTTTTCTTCCGGCAGGGGATATGACCATTTTACAAGAGGGGGCGTGTCGGATAATATGCTTATTCCGTGGTTCGGCTGCGTTACCGCCCAGTCTCCCCCATTGACCGCCGTAATGTCCTGAAAGTTATGTTGGTTGACAAAAACAGGATTCGTCTCTTTACTGGAAAGATCTACTTCAAATACGCCGTTAGCATAATCGCTGACGAGTAAATGCCGGTCATTCTTTTGCGTGACGTGGAATATACCTCCACCGGTGTTCACGAATGGTAAGAGCGTATGGCTGAAATCTTCGCCGTTGAGAACTAAGAGGGACAAGCCGTCGGCGGTACCGCAATAAATCGAATCTTTGCTAACCGGCAAAGCATTTGTTACCATATTGTCAACGGGAATTTCCTGATAACTGATGAGCTCTCCGTTTTTGTCCACCTTCGTTATCTCTAAGCCTTTATACATCCAACGCGCACCGACGATGTAAATAATTCCCTCCTCGTCATCTTCATAGATAGCATAATTGGCGGCGTTGCTTTTCAACGAGATCGGACGAAAAATATCCTCATCGATACTAAAGGACCACAACCTGTTCTGAGCTTTCAGCCATAGTTGATTTAAGCCCCGCGAATAGTATATCAGTCGATATTTTTCATCAACCGGTTTTCCGTCATCTTCTATCTGGCGAGTGATGAACGACTCCGTGATGGGATCAAAGCGATGAATGGCGGCATAGGTGGAGAACCACAGTTTTTCCGCATCGTCGGACAAAATGGGTGATTGTACATTCTGCGTGTGAATGACTTCCGATAAGGGGTCGTTGATTCGGTACTGCCATACACGTTTACCGTTGGAACGAAAAAATCCCTTTTGGGTGCCAAGCCAGTACTGACCGTCGCTGGATTGATGTACCGTCGCACCAAAATCAAGGGTAAAATCACCGTCTAAATTTAGTGGGTTGATGCTCATTTGAGCCTTCACCCCACCGGTGAGGTACATACTAAATACCAGCAGACTCCACAGCGTGATCACATACCGGTACACGGCTTCTTCCTTTGCGGGAAAAATTAGTGGCGAGATGGTATTCAGTACGACCCTCAACATTCGGAGCGTGTTTAATAATATGGGAAACTCTTGCTTACTGAGTAGCCGTTCTGATCGTTAATCCGAATCTTGTCCGGCAAAGAAAAGAAGTAGATTTCACAATCAGCTCTTAATGATCAGAAAGCAAAATTATCTGAAATACGCCCGGCCGGTCAGTTCGTTTTTGGATTAGCGCGAAGGAAAAATTTCACCGGGGCCTTACCAATTTATGAGAAGCGCTCCCAAAAATTTTCAGGCATTGACTGTAGAGGAACTTTGGGGCTGTTGTATTTTATCAGTGGTTATGTTTTCAACATCCAATGTCCTGGAAACTAATTTTTCTCCGGGATTAGTGAGTGAGTCGTAGAGGATCACGGACAAGTTGGATACTTCCGCTAATCCCAGGGACGGAAAACTTTTCTTCAGCTCCATACCAACCTGCGGAGGGATGATCCAGACCGGAGGGCAGGGTGAGAGCAGGATATTGCCGGGAATAAATGCTTGAGATGTTGCGGAAAGTTTCGGGTTTCCGGTGCCGACGGTAAACGTGCCTTTCTGCGGTTGTACAGACTCATTATCATTTACTGAACGATTAACTTGATCAGTAGTAGGCCGAGGATCTGGTGGCGGTAGCGCGGAACCCGTTTCGCCGGGAGAACGCAACCAATTTCTTCTGTCGTCATCAGAAGCTACGTAATATTCCGCTTTGAGGGTGAAAGGGAGATGGCTTATCGGGGCTAGTCTCTCGTTGGTGTGCTTGTTGACCAGATTGATCTGCTCTACTCGCATCAGCGGGTTGTGAGAAGTAGCATAATTGATACGTGCACCCGAAAAGAAGACATCGGAATAGATGGTCGCATCATCCGTAACCATCATCTTCATCGTCTGAAGGTCGCTTGCGGACAAGTACGCAAAGTCCGTCCAGTTCTCGTATTCCTCCAGGTCACTTACCGGAATTCCCATATCGGGCAAAAAACGAGGCAGAGTCTGATCGAAAGCTTCCTGATAGGTTGTAAGCAAGTCAGATGATGCCAGTTCTTTTTGCTGATAAAAGATTTTGGGGGACAGCTCCACGGAGGTGCCTGAATCCGGATGCAGTAATGGCGTGCGTTCAAGCTTTGATCCGGTGTCCGTTATGATGATGCTCAGTTGTTCAACCGTGATGTCTCTTATCAGTTTGTTATTGTGCTCGGGGGGATTGTTCGGCATCCAGAACATCCAGCCGAGTAACCGTACTTCTCCTTCGGGAGTAACCTCACCAAAGCGCGTTCGGGTAAGTAAAGCAGCCAAGCGGTTGATGGTGAAACCAACGCTTACTTCCATTTCGGCTGCCATTTCTTTAACACCGGTGGGAATTTTACGTTTTTCGACGTCGCTGAGGTGATCTGCCAGTTTCTCTTGTGCGTAATTCATAAGTGGGGGATAAGTGTTACTCAGGAAAGAACATTTAAAACGAAAGGTCCGGCACAAATAACCAACCAGACCTGCCGACAAAAATCGAAAATCATCTCCACCAATCACCATAACCAAAGTTATAGTAATGCTATTCGACCTTCGTTGCACCGCATAAATTAGTGCTTTGTCCGGATTTGTGCAAACATTTGCCGGTCGAACCTAACAAAAGTTATACGCTAAAAAATTAACGCTGTCTACCTTAGCAGAAATTAAACCCGTAAATCCGATCCCGATTCGGTCCATTAAGCGAAACACCTTTCTTTAACTCCATGAACGTACTTTGTGTTTGCCCTAATGTTTTGACGAGCCGCCCGCATTACCCGCGGGCGGCTTTCTTCCCCGGCACCGGCCACTGCCCTTCAGCATACTTTGCATCCTGCGTCCCCGCCGTATCCTGTTTTTAGCGCGGGTTAAGGCGACGTACCTATCTACAGCACTTCTTGAATTTCTTGCCACTTCCGCAGGGACAAGGATCGTTGCGCCCCATCTTGGGGCCTTGCCGCCGTACGGGCTCATGCTCTTGTTCGTATGCCTTCATCATCTCCGCCACCTCGCTGATGCTGATGTCCAGGATGGTCTTGGTCCGCTCCGAAATGGGGGCGAAAGCGTCGGACAAGTAATCATCAAAAGACTGCGCCCCACTTTCGATCTTTTCTTGCACGTCGATAATCATCATCCCGGCGATCATCATAGCTGCGTTCTCCACGTCGCCATGCAGGAAACCGAACCGGACCAGCCGGTCGAGGCGGAACCGGGCCTCGTTGAGATCGTTGCGGTGGACAGCCTCACGAATAGCAATCTCCTCGAAGCCAAGAAATTCGGTGGCGTGGTAGTAACCGTCTTCACCGGCGGCGTGGTTGCGAATGTCGAGCGGGCGGGGAAGGTCGCCGATGAATCTGACGAAATCCACTTCGTTCTCCAGCGCCAGGGCGCGGTGGATGAGCACCTCGAGGTTCCCGGAAAACTTTCGATTCACCTTACGCAGCAGTTGCCGGCTCTTTTTGCCTTCGCCCGTCATTCCGTAGAGGCCGGCCATCTCGAAGTTGAGCAGTGGATCTTCGGGATATTTTTCGAAGAGGGGGCGGATCTTGCGAAGGTAGGCCCGGGGGGTGGCCAGATCGTCTTCGGTCAGGTTGTTTCTAAACGCCCGGAGGTCGGCGGGTACGTTGCGGACGTTTTCCGCGCTCACCCTGATGCCGTGTTCGGCCTCCAGCCAAGCGGGTTGAAGGGCCAGCGATTCGTTTTCCGCATCGGCGTCGATGACCGTTCCGGCGGCGGAATCTTCCCGGTCCGCGGCGGACGTGACGGTGTACGGGTTGCCCGCGCTTTCTTCGTCGAGCATTTCTTTCAGTTCCAGGTTCAGTTCCTCCGCGTCGAAGTCGTCGCCGGTACCGTTCACGATTTTGGGGCTGGCCGGACCCTGCCCGTCGGCCGCTTCCAGTTTAAAGCTCAGGTACAGTTCTTCCTTCCCGGAACGGTAAATGATTTCCGCGCCCAGGGCACTTACCATTCCGGCGACGGTGGAAAGGTCTTCCGCGCTCAGCGCTTCGTCCCGTTCGTTGGTGAACGCAAAATCCTCGCCGTCCTCCCAGCGGAAAGCAATGAGCAGGGTATCGCTCAGCAACCCGGCGGGGGTGCCGGCCGGCAGCATGATTTCGCGGCGGATGGTGCCCACCCGCCGGGGGGAGATGGCTGTGAGGTGATACACGTTCATGCCGCGAAGGTAATGCCCTAAAGGCGTACCAGCTCCTGCAGTTCCGCGTTGCTCATGCGGCCAACGAAGCTTTCGCCCGAGCCTACGCTCAGGTCCGCCAGGTCGCGTTTGCTTTGAATCAGGGTGTCGATCTTATCCTCGAAGGTGTTTTCGGTAACGAGGCGGTGGACGAACACCGTCCGCTCCTGCCCGATGCGGTAGGCGCGGTCGGTGGCCTGGTTTTCCACGGCGGGGTTCCACCACAGGTCGTAGTGGATGACGTGGTTGGCGGCCGTCAGGTTGAGGCCCGTACCGGCGGCCTTGATCGACAGCAGGAAGATGGGACAGGCCGGGTCGTTCTGGAAACGGTCCACCATGTCCTCCCGCTGGGTGGTGGAGCAACCGCCGTGCAGGAAGGGTGCCTCGATACCGAACTGCTCGGCGATCATCCGTTGGAGGAGGTCGCCCATGGTACGGTACTGGGTGAAAATGAGGGTCTTGTCCCCGGCTTCGAGGATGGTTTCGAGGCGGTCGCGCAGCAGGGCGGCTTTACCGCTGGCCGCAAAGGTGGGCTCGCCCCGCTTGAGGAACTGAACGGGGTGGTTGCAGCACTGCTTCAGGGCCGTGATCAACTTGAGCACCAGTCCCTGGCGGTCGATGCCATCTTGCTCTTCCACCATCCGCATGTTCTCGTCGAGAATGCTCTGGTAGACGGCCGCTTGCTCGACGGTCAGGGCGCAGGTTTCGGTCTGCACCACCTTATCGGGCAGGTCGGAGATGATGCTTTTGTCGGTCTTGAGGCGGCGCATAACGAAGGGTGACGTCAGGCGGCGGAAGCGGTCGGCGACCGCCTGGTCGCGCTCCCCCTGAATCGGGCGGGCGTACTCCTTTTTGAAGTAGGCTTTGGAGCCGAGGAATTTCGGTAGCGTATAGTCCAGCAGGCTCCAGTAGTCCAACAACTTGTTTTCCACCGGGGTGCCGCTCATGGCGATCCGGATGGGGGCTTTTACTTTCTTGACCGCCTTGGTTTGTTTGGCGGAGGGGTTTTTGATGGCCTGGGCTTCGTCGATCACGAGTACCTTCCAGCCGCTGCCGGCGAAGGTTTTTTCCTCGCTGCGCAAGACGCCGTAGGTGGTTAGCAAAACGTCGAACGCGTCCCGCTCCGGCATTGAGCGGTTGGGGCCGTGGTAGATGCTGGGACGCAGCTGCGGTGCGAAGCGTTCGATTTCCCGCCGCCAGTTGCCGAGCAGGCTGGTCGGGACGATGACCAGGGCTTTCTTCTTCGCCAGCGCGCCATCCTCCCGGTATTTTTCGAGCAAGGTGATGACCTGCAGGGTTTTGCCGAGGCCCATATCGTCGGCCAGGACGGAACCGAGGCCGAGCTGGCCGTTGGCGTAGAGCCAGTCGAAACCGGTTTGCTGGTAGGGGCGCAGGGTGGCTTTGATACCGGCGGGAACGGGCATCGGTTCGCCCGACCGCAGGGCGTCGATCCGTTGGCGTAGCTTGGCCGATAGCCGTACGGGCTTGCCGTCGTGCTCTTCGGTGAACACGGCGTGGAGACGTTCGGGCTGCTTGAGCTCGGGCGGCCCGGCGTCGAGCTGGGCCAGGAGTTTGGCGACTTCGGCGGGGTCAACGAAAGCGTAGCCTTCTTTGAGCTTCACCAAGCCGTTGGCGCGTTGCAGCAGGTCGCGAAACTGGTCTTCGGTGAGGTCTTTGTCGCCGAGGGCGGCCTGCCAGCTGAAGCGCAGGATACCATCGAGCGAGATGATGCCGGAGAGCTCGAAGGCCTCGGTGGCCTCCCCAGTATCGGCCCGCAGCCCGAGCCGGGGGCGGAGGAGTTTGCGCAGGGCGGTCGGCAGCATCACCGTGAGGCCGAGGGCTTCCATGGTGGGTAGGATGGCCATCAGGACGGGGGTGAAATCGGCCACCGCGTAACGCAGCGGACCGGCCCCGGAGGAAGAGAGGTAGGTCTCAAGGTCGGGAAAATGGCGGGCGAGGCCGCCCAGGAGGGTCAACAGGTTCAGCCCCGCTGCTCCCCGGCCGGCGTCCGACTTACGCCAATCGAAGAACTTGCCCGGCACCTGCGTCCCCGCCCGATCCTGAACTAAGATATCGACCAGAAGGGCATCGCCATCTTCCTCGATGCGGAAAACGGGCTGGTGCGCGCGATCGGCCAAATGCAGTTCCGCCAGCCACCGTCGCATGGCCGCCGGGAAGCCCCGCGTACCCACCAGCGTAAAGCGTTGCGGGTTGTCGAGCAGGAAAAGGCGGCGGGCCGGCGCGTCGTGCCGGATACCGTCGGTGGCGTCCTGAACGATCAGGCCAAGGAGGAACGAGAGCAGCGCGCGGGGCGATTCCGCGGGTAAGAATTCGCGCGGATCGCCGTCCGTTCCCGTGCCGTAAAGCAATACGGGTGAGGCCAGGGCGTAAGCTTTATCGAGCAGCGCGCGGGCCGCCGCGTCGTTGGTGGCCGGTACGTAGCGCAGCAGGCCGGCGTCGTCTTCCCCGGCCAGTAAATCGGGCACGTAGGCGCGCGTTTCGGCGATGCGGCGGGCCAGCTGAAAGAAGAGCAAAAGGGTACGCGCCTCGGCGTCGAGCAGGTGGCGGTCGATGGTTTCCAGCAGAACGAGCCAGCGCAGAAGGTCGGGGCCGGAGGTGATCTCGAGCAGGGCCTCGTCGTTGTCGTCGTAGCTCGCCAGGCGGTCGAGCGCGAGCGTGGCGTCGAGGTGCAGCTCCAGCCGCCCGGCCGCCGGCAGGCTGTTGACGGCGATGGCCCGCTGCTTGCCGTCGTGGTACAGCCGGGCCGCCCGCCGCGCCGTTTTGCCGTACAGCTGGTCGAGAAAAGCGGTCAGCTTGCCGTCGCCGTCGAAGGGCGGGTCGGCGGGCAGTTTGGCCACGGCCCGCCAGCCGGCGTCGGTGAGGCCGTTGAAGTGCAGGTGGCGGTGCGCCTCCTCGTCCCAGCGGTAGGCGGGCGGGTCGCCGATGGGCCGCAGCAGGCCATCGAGCGGGGGGATGGCGGTGTCCGTTTCGCCGTCGCCGAGGTCGTCCAGCGCGGCTTTCAGGTCGAGCCCCCGCAGGTTGAACAGCTGGAACGGATCGCCGTCGATGTCGGCGGCGATAACGTAAAGTAGCGCCGCCTGGTGCTTGCAGGGCGTGGCGTAATCGGGGCAGCCGCAGTCGAGGTCGAGGTCCCGAAAGTCAGTCGGGAAGATGTTCAGATCGTGCGCGCGCAGGGTGGCGGTGAGGCTGTTGGGCAGCTCCCCGGCGAGCAGGCGGGCCAGCAGGGCGGGGTTGCTTTTTATCTCGGTCAGGATGGTTTCGGCCTGGGCTTCCGTCCACGGTTTCCAGTTCATCGAGATGCGGTAGGGGTAGGGCATGCTGCCCTGAATCTCGGCGGTCAGTCGGCCCGGTCCTTCGCTGTCGATGTTGAGCACGAGGCCTTTATTGGCGTAGGTTTTGCCGCGGCTCAACCGGCCGCTGTCGTCGGCCCGTTCGAGGGCATCGAGAAACTGTTTGCCCCACCATGTGGTACCGTATTTGCGACGGTAGGCACCGGCGCGGGCGGCGGGGGCGGGGCGGTAGTCGGCGAACCAATGAGGCATGGGGTGGGTTTTTTTTGCAATAACGTGAATATTGCCGAGAGTAAAACGTCGGCCCACTAACCCCTACGATAAAAGAACCCAAGGTGGTCACGATACCGCTATCAGAACCATCGTAGCCGTTTTGCCGTTTTCCGAGGTTCGTAAATCGGCACGCGCGGTTTTGTGCAAGGCCCCATGGACCAAACGCGTGCTACGAATTTGCTGACGTAGGCAACTACAGGAAACGCGGCAACAAAAACGAAATCGACGTAAGCTTTTGCGACTATACTTCCGCCCCCGACTTCAACCGCGCCGTTAGATACTAGACCACTCTACCGCTGAAATACCTGAACCGGCGTGGAAACGCCAAACAGGCAACCCTTTTCTCCACCAATATCGTCTGGGAGGCAAAGCCCCTTGAATGAGCATGATGGTTCACCCACCACCCGAAGATATGAAGCGCCTCCTGATCGCTGCCCACCAAGGCGATGAGCGCGCAAGATATGCCATTTACGAGCGGACCTACCCCGCTGCGTTCACGGTCGCGCTGCATTACGCCGGTGATACCGCGGCCGCCGAAGATATTGTACAGGACAGCTTCATCAAACTGTTCCGCGAACTGGATCGGAAGCCTTTCACGGGGGCGTTCAAGCCCTGGTTCCGGCGCATCGTCGTTAATACCAGCATCGATCATTACCGGACGACGCACCGCCGAAACGGCCTGCTCAACGTGTTTATGCGGGAACGGCAAAAGACGACCGCCCAAAACGAAGCGACCAACCGCCTGGAAATGAATGACATGCTCAAATTGCTACAACAGCTTTCACCACGCTACCGGATGGTGGTGAACCTCTACGTGATGGAGGGATACACCCATCCGGAAATCGCACGGGAACTTGGCATCTCCGTCGGCACCTCAAAATCTAATTATGCCAAAGCCCGCATAAAACTACGCGCCCTCGCTCCCGCTTTCTTCGCTACTAAAACCACCAACGACCATGGATAATTTCAACAAGCGCCTCCGGGAAAGCCACGATACGCCGCTGAACGTTAGCCCGCCAACGCAACAATGGGGTAAAATCAGAGCTGGTCGGACAAGTCAGCCGAAGGCAGCCAATCTTAATCGGTTTTTTCCGGGAATGGTGGTCGGCCAGCTGATGGCTATGGCGGTATGGTGGGCTTGGCCAACGCTGGGCAATGGTCCGATATCGGCCGTACCGGCGGTGGCCCCGGTCAACTCGCCGGCCCCCGTTACGCAACGCTTACCGGATACCGTCTACCTCCGCGATACCGTCTACCTCCACGATACCGTCTACCTGGACCGTTACGTCGCGCGGCCCCCTGCTCCGTCCAGATCAACAACCTCCGTAGCGGAGGTGCCTTTTCATGGCATCGCCGGCGTCCGTTCAGGTTTTAGTCCGGCAGCTCCGCCCGATTTTGGTTACGCCGCCTATTTAAGCAGCGGACACCGTAAGCTCGCTTCTCCAACTGTTCCTTACCCCTCCGTTTTGGCGCAAAAGTTTACATCGAGTCCGGTTTTATCAGACACGGTCGCCATCAATCCATTGCTTGTCAAACAGACCTACACCGCCCTGGCGCGCCTGCGCGATACGATCATTCGCCCGACGGACGATCAATCGGCAGCATCAAAAGAGCGGCTAAACCGAACGACCCGACCGCCCGGCCGTTGGGAGTTTGGTGCTCACTTTACGCCGCATATCGACGGGCGAACTTATATTGTTGACCGCTATTCGGCGGAACCGGCAAGTATTCGCCCGGCAGAGACCTTTGAAGTTGACGGGGGAAACCGGGAACTGTACTACCAAGGGACGGAAAATATTGACGGACGTAATGTGTTTCGCCCGATATTGATTTCTCACCTGGAAGCAGGGCGACAGTTTGCCAGCGGTTTCCGTTTGGGGCTGGGTTTCTCCGTATACAATCAGCCGAGGTTCGCACCAAACAACGATCAGTTGCTTCCCCGACTGTTTGAAGGAGAGTACTACGTATATAGCCGGGGCGATAGCGAAGAGCTTTCACTAACCCTAAGTGCCGGTTACACTTTCCGGAAACGTAAACGACTGCAGTATCACCTGGGGGCAATGGTTCAGGGGGTTCATTCCAACCATAGAGACCGGACCACTTTCCTGTACAGCCGGGATGATCGCCGGTCTTACACCCAAGGATATATTGGTGGGGTGACTCGGAAATACTTTATCAACTACCGAATTCTTCCGCAACTGGACATCCAGTATCACCTCAACAAGCGGTTCAGCTTCGGTCTGGAAGTGTCGCCGGGTATCGGGGTCGGCGGACGGTTGAAGTTGTAGACTGAGGAATTACGGAACAATGTGGTCGGGTGACGCCGACAACGCTACTTCTCCCGCATTTCGCATCCCGCGGCCCCGCCCGAATCAGTAGGAAGTAGGAAGTGGGAAGTGCTGCCGCCCCAGCATACGGCAGCTACTTCCCACTTCTTACTGATTACTTCCCACTTCAATACTTCCCAATCCCTTCCCTATCTTCGCCCGCATGGCGAAGGCAAAGAAAAAAGGCTCCAAAAAAGTAACCCCCCTGATGGCCCAGTACGCCGCCGTCAAGGCCAAACACCCGGACGCCCTCCTTCTTTTCCGCGTCGGTGATTTCTATGAAACCTTCGGCGAAGACGCCATCAAAGCCGCCCAGACCCTCGGCATCATCCAGACGAGCCGCAACAACGGCGGCTCCGACGTCGAGCTGGCCGGTTTCCCCTACCACAGCCTCGATACTTACCTGCCGCGCCTCGTCAAGGCCGGCCACCGCGTGGCCATCTGCGAGCAGCTCGAAAAGCCCTCGAAAGAGAAGAAGATCGTGAAACGCGGCGTCACCGAGATCGTCACCCCCGGCATCGCCGTAAGCGACAAGCTGCTCGAACACAAGACCAACAACTACCTCGCCTGCGTCGTCTTCGCCGGTGGCAAGAAGGACCTCTTCGGCCTCAGCCTGCTCGACATCAGCACCGGCGAATTCCTCTGCGCCGAAGGGCCGTCGGACTACGTCGATAAGCTACTGCAAAGCTTCCAGCCCAAGGAGGTGATCGTCAACAAAGGCCGCAAAAAGGAATACCTCAACATCTTCGGCGACCGCTTCTACCTCACCCCCCGCGACGAGTGGATCTTCACCACCGACTACACCCAGGAAAAGCTCCTGCGCCAGTTCAACGCCATCAGCCTGAAGGGCTTCGGCATCGACAAGATGGAGCTCGGCCAGATCGCCGCCGGTGCCATCCTGCACTACCTCGACACGACCGAGAATAAGAACCTCCAGCACATCACCCGCATCAACCGGCTGGCCAACGACCGCTACGTCTGGCTCGACCGCTTCACCATCCGCAACCTCGAATTGCTGCACAGTCCCCACGACAACGGCGTACCCCTCGTGCAGGTGATGGACCAGACCGTGACGCCGATGGGCGGCCGCCTGCTCCGCAAGTGGGTGGTGCTGCCCCTGCTCGACCAGAAAGCCATCAAGAGCCGCCACGCCGTCGTCCGCGCCTTCGTCGAGAACGCCGTCCTGCTCCAGGACCTCGACGAGCACCTCCGCAAGATCGGCGACCTCGAACGCCTTATCTCCAAGGTGCCGCTCGGCAAGGTCAATCCCCGTGAAATCCGTTCCCTGGCCAACGCCCTGTGCGCCCTCGGCCCCATCAAGGAACTCCTCGCCAGCGCCGGCAACTCCGTCCTGAAGGAGATTTCCGACAAGCTTGACGCCCTGCCCGCCGTTTGTGCCGAGATCGACCGCCAGCTGATGGAATCCCCCGCCGTCAACCTTAACAAAGGCGGCGTCATTGCCGACGGCTTCGATCCCGCCCTCGACGAGCTGCGCAACATCACCCGCAACGGCAAATCGATGCTCGCCGACATCCAGCAACGCGAAGCGGAACGCACCGGCATCAGCAGCCTCAAGATCGGCTTCAACAACGTCTTCGGCTATTACCTCGAAGTCACCAACAAATACAAGAACCAGGCCCCGGAGGAGTGGACGCGCAAGCAAACGCTCACCAACGCCGAGCGGTACATCACCGAGGAACTCAAGATCCTGGAAGACAAGATCCTCAACGCCGAAGACAAGATCTTACAGCGCGAGGAGGAGCTTTACGAGGAGCTCGTCGTCTGGCTCCAGCAATTCATCAGCCCCGTGCAGCACAACGCCGGCCTGATCGGCCAGCTCGACTGCCTGCTCAGCTTCGCCAAGCTTGCCAATCGCAACCGCTACGTAGAGCCGGTGCTCGACGACTCGAAGGACATCGAGATCATCCAGGGCCGCCACCCCGTGATCGAGAAACAGTTGGCGATTGGGGAGGTGTACGTCCCCAATGACGTTGCCCTCGACCCCGACGGCCAGCAGATCATCATGATCACCGGGCCCAATATGAGTGGTAAATCGGCCCTGCTGCGGCAGACGGCGCTGATTTGTCTGATGGCGCAGATGGGCAGCTTCGTGCCGGCCGAGCGCGTTCGCCTCGGCCTCATCGACCGGGTGTTCACCCGCGTGGGCGCGAGCGACAACATCAGCTCCGGCGAGTCGACCTTCATGGTGGAGATGAACGAGACGGCCAGCATCATGAACAACATCACGAACCGCAGCCTGATCCTGCTTGACGAGATCGGCCGGGGCACCTCCACCTTCGACGGCATCAGCATCGCCTGGGCCATCGCCGAGTACCTCCACAGCAACGGCAAGACAAAACCTAAAACCCTTTTCGCCACCCATTACCACGAACTCAACGAACTGGGCGATCGGCTCGACCGCATCAAGAACTACCACGTCTCCATCAGGGAGCACGGCAATAAGATCATCTTCCTGCGCAAGCTCACGCCGGGCGGTTCCAACCACAGTTTCGGCATCCACGTGGCGCAGATGGCGGGCATGCCGCGGGAGATCGTGCGGCGGGCGACGGACATCTTGGCGCAGTTGGAGTCGCAGCACATCAACACCGATGAGGGCGGGATCGCGGGTGCAAAGCATAACTCGTCGGCCGGGGTGGGCGATAGCCCTGACTCGTCCGCCGAGCGGAGTAGTGGACCCGCTGCCCGTCCCGTCGCCGCCGCCGATTTTTCCCAGTCCGCTCCCCAGCTTTCCATCTTCGAGACCGTCGACCCGACGGCCGGAGCGATCAAGGCGGCTCTGGAGCAGGTCAACATAAACAACATGACCCCGATCGAGTGCATGATGAAACTCAACGAGATGCTGGCCTTGCTCGACTGACGGCCGCTTGCACCAGCTATCTGGCGGCGGCCACGGGGAACCGCTGCCGAATTACCTCATTAACCTCCGAAGCGGAAAAATAATCCACTTCCCAGTCCCGGCCCAGGATTTCCCGGGCCAGTTCATGATCGGAGTGGTGTTTGTCCGTCAGCGCCTCCAGCAGGTCGTTGTACTTTGCGGTGGTGACGGAGTTATCGGGTGGCGCCGCGTGGGCGCCGTTGGTACAAAGCGGATAGTACATGCCCTCTTCGTACGGAAGCACCTGCTGAATGGTCAGCCGGTGGTTGCGGTTAGCGGCGAAGTCGTAGGTGTAGAAGAATTTCTTATAACCGGCGGCGTAGATGTCGTACAGCGTTTTACCGTCATACAGTTCGCGGTCGTCCATGCTGTTGTCGGGGCTGGCGGAGCCGAAATAATCGTACCCGATCTTGAAGCGGTGCAGGTGCTCGTCGTTCAGGTCCATCAACAACTGGATGAGGGTGTGGAGTTGGGCCAGGGTCGTATCCGTGGTCAGGATCAGCCGGCGCCAGACCTCGGGTTCCGAACCCACCAGGCTCAGGTGCAGCAGGTAGGTTTCGCGTACCGTCGGTGGCTTTGCTACTTTCACCGGGGGTTTCTTGCCCGCTTTCGGCGCCTTGCGGGGGAGGGGTTTAGACCTTGCCGGCGAAGGGAGCTTTGGTTTTAGGCCGATTGCTTTTTTGTCGGTTTTTTTTGCGGGTGCCGGTTTACTGGCGGCGGCGGGCGGCGCGGGGTCGGGCCGTGCGTCAGCCTCGGTAGCCGGCGGTTCGTTGACCGGGGTTCCCTCCACGACCGGTTCCTGTATTGCTGCCGGGGTGGTGGGAGGAAGCGGTTGTTCTTCCAGCCGTGCGGGAAGCTCCGGCAGGTAGGTGCGACGCTTGGTATTGTATCGGTTAAGATCGCGGAGCGCGAGTTTGAAGGCCTGGTGGTAAGTCTGGTTGTCCGGGGCCGGCTGCTGCGTTGTGGAATATTCGTCCAGCACGATTTCCAGATGGTCCAGCAGGGCATCGGCGCGGGGGCGAAGATCGAAAGCGGCCGGCTCCTGCTGGTCGAGCAATGCCCGGAAATAATCCCGGTAAGCCAGCAAAGCGGTCCTGACATCGGTGAAGTTCAGCCCGGGCAGTTCCGTCGAGGCCTGAGCGATGGTGTGCAGTAATCGATTGGTAATTAAATTCATTTATTTTGTTATCGTCCGTTTTACAACAACTTTAGGTAAAAGTAGTTGGGTTTCTCTCTGCATCCCGACGAAATCAAATTATCGCAACCGAGAGGAACGGGTTTGACCGCCTCCGTCATACCGACGGTCATGCTAAAAACCAGCCATTGCTCATCTGCCCCGCAAAGGGTTTTGTACAACCACCAGACATCTTACCGGTCCCGACGGAAAGCAAAAACGGCCCTCCCCGATCATTCGGGGAGGGCCGTACTGTATACTGATGGTTTGGGGCATACCGGAGGAGGTCGACCTCCCCCAAAAACCCTTTTAATTGGTCGCGACGGTTACCCTGATCACCGCGTTGTTAGCGGGAATGGTGAACATGGGATGACGGGTACGGGCATTTTGAATGTCTACATCTTCGTCGGGGCCGACGTTGGTAGCCATGGCTTCCTGAACGGGTTTCTGGTCGGGGCCGGTACCGGGAGCAGTGTCCAGCTCGGAGCCGGCATCATAAATAGCTACGCGGCCGGTTTGATCTCCGGTGATGGGGGTGTTGCCGCTGAAAAGTTCCAGACCCTCATCGTTGAAAGCATAGAACCAGTCGTTAGACTGAACGAACATGCTCTCGAACTGCAATTTGTCACCGGGAACGGCCGTAAAGGTGAAGGTTGCCGATTCACCGGCGAATAAGGCGGGGCCCATGTCAGGACCGCCGGGGCTGGTTGCCACGCCGTTAGCTGTGACGTCATCGTCGTCGTTGAGTTGGCTGGTCATTTCGGTAGCAAAACCATCTTCGGCAATGCGGATGGTACCGACGGTCGCTTTATCGCCAACCTCGAACATGGGGTCATCGTCCTGAAATACGGCCCAGGCGGGAGGGGAAAGGGGAACGGTACCCATGGCACGGTCCGTAATTACCGAATTGGGCGTGGAAACGTTCTCGACCGTAACGGTAAAGGTGGTAGGCATCACGTTGGTATCGTCGTCGTCCTCACAACTGGAAAAACCGAGCGTGAGGGCAAGAAGGGGTAAATAGAGAAAACGAAGTTTCATGTTGGCTTGAATTAAATAAAATCAATCTAGTAATCTGGTGGTCGGCAACCTAGATTTGACTCACCCTGAACCTGCCATCGCGGCGCGGGTCACCTTCACGAAATTCTCATTAGGCTACGGCCAGACTCCGGTTTTCGTAAAGGCACTCCACATCCGTGCTAACGGCGTTCGGGCTAGGTCGAACCTCAATTATCGACCACCAGTATATTACTACGAAGCACTGTCTGTGCTTCGGAGAGATATACGTAAACAGCCTACGGTTTGGTCTGATTTGATGTGACCGAAAGTTATTCTACGACACTTGCGCCGTTTAAACGTTGCCGGATCAAACAAAAGCCCCGAGCGCTACAATAGTTACGGTCTCACCGTTCCCTTGTTCTTAACCCATCTCTCCATCCACTGGTCCTGCTCCCAGAGCAGGTGAAGAATGGATTCCTTGGCCCGGTAACCGTGGCTCTCTTTCGGCAGCATCACCAGGCGGACGGTTGCGCCCAACCCCTTCAGGGCGTTGAAGTAACGCTCGGACTGCAGCGGGTAGGTACCGGAATTATTATCGGCCTCGCCGTGGACGAGCAGGAGTGGTGTCTTCATTTTGTCGGCGTGCATGAAGGGGCTCATGGTGTTGTACACCTCGGGTGCTTCCCAGTAAGAGCGTTGTTCGCTCTGGAAGCCGAAGGGCGTCAGCGTACGGTTGTACGCGCCGCTGCGGGCGATGCCGGCGGCGAACAGATCGCAATGACTGAGCAGGTTGGCCACCATAAAGGCGCCGTAGCTGTGGCCACCCACGGCCACGCGTTCCCGGTCTACGTAGCCGAGTTCGTCCACCGCATCGATGGCGGCTTTAGCGTTAGCGACGAGTTGCCTGCGGAAACTGTCATTCGGTTCGGTGTCTCCTTCACCTACGATGGGGAAGGCCGCGCCGTCGAGCACGGCGTAACCGCGCGTAACCCAGTAAATCGGGCTGCCGTAGTAGGGATAGGTGAATTCGTTGGGGTTGCTCGTTTTCTGACCCGCGCTGGCTTTGTCCTTGTATTCGCGCGGATAGGCCCAAAGGATCATGGGTAGTTTTTCTTTTTTCACCATATCGTATCCGTCCGGTAGGTAGAGCGTTCCGGAAAGTTCCAGCCCGTCGTCGCGTTTGTAGGAGATCACTTCCTTGTGTACCGCCCCCAGGGCGGCGAAGGGGTTGGCGAAGTCGGTCAGGGCCGTCACCTCGCCCGTGCGTATGTCGCGGTAGGCATAGTTGGGGAAATCGGTGGGAGACTCTACGCGGGTAAGCAACTGGTTGGTTTCGACGTCGAAGTCACGCAGGTCCTCAATCTTGTCGGTGTACTTCGACTGGTAAAGCCGGCGCGCCTCCCCGTCGGAAAGTTTCATCTGATCGAGAAAGGGGAACTGCCCCTTGTCGGAGAAGCCATCGCCGAGGAGATAGGCGTAGCCGTTTTTCAGGGCCAGCACGGAGCGGCCATAGTCGTTGCGGCGGGTAACGAAATCGCCGGGGTCGCCGTAACGGTCCTGATAGTTGCGGTCACTGATGATGCGGGCTTCCTGGCTCGGGCGGGCGGGGTTGAAAACGTAGGTTTTAGTGTTGCGGGTATCCCACCAGCGGTCATAGACAATGGCGGTTTCCTCGCTTCCCCACTGGATACCAGCGAAGCGGTTGACAGTCTTAACGATGGACATTCCCTTGCCGGAGAACGGGGCGGGTAGTTTGAAAACTTCGTCGCGATACGGTACGTCATTGGCGGGGTCGCCCTCATCCAGTGCTTCGGCGTAGATCAGGGTGGCGGGGCTGTCGGCCCGCCAGTTCATGGAGCGGCGGCCGGGCTGGGTGGCCATGAAGCCCTTCGGCAGGTCCTCGATCAGGGGCACGCTGCTCACGGTGTTGATCTTGGCACCGGTCTGATCGTACACTGTGGTCACGGTCGGAAAACGATAGTAAGGAACGAGGTAAGAAAAGGGCCGTTCCAGGTGGCTCACCAGTACGTAATTGCCGTCGGGGCTGAAACCGAGGGAGCGGTACATATCGGTGGGTAGAAAAACTTCGGACGCACCGTCCACGGATACCTTCATGATGGTAGAGCGGGCGAGCTGCTCGAAGTTGTGCTCGTCGTTGGGGTTTTTCAGCAGGTCCTGGTAGGTACGGTTCTGGGCTTTTTTGCCGTCGGCGGTGGAAACGGTCGGACCGGTGGGGACGGCGGTCGCTCCGTCGATCAGCGGCTTGCGGTCGGCGGGCAGGGCCTTCACCAGCAGGTACCGGCCGTCTTTGAACCAGTTGATGGGGTCGCGCAGGTTGGCATTGACGGGCATTTCCCCGGCGTCGGTAACGCGCCTGGCCGTGGCGGTCGCTACGTCGAGTACCCAAATCTCTACCCCGGCGGGGGTCGTGTGCGTCATGGCGATCAGGTCCTGCGCCGGGCTCCAGCTGAAGTTGGCCAGGCGGGGTTTGGCGGGCAGGCCGGTAACCGGCTTTTCCCGCTTATCCTGGCTCACCCCGCGTACGGAGACTTTATTGTAATAGGTCGTCCGGCTACCGATGTTGGTAGCGGGGTCGATGCGTAAACCACCCAGACGCAGTTCCTGCTGGCTCAGTTCTTCGATGGATTTATAGGCGTCGCGGGACAGCAGGACCATGTGCTCGCGGGCGTCGTCCATGAGTACGTTGGGGGCCAGGGGAACGTCGACGAGGTCGAGAATGGCTTTAGGCGGAGACTGGTAACCGAGGGGAGACTGGGCGAACAGCGCTGTGGAAAAGCAGATCGCCAGTAGGAGGGAAAGGAAACGCATTACGGGTTTTTGTTTAGTTCGAGTAACTGATTTCTACGGGCTTTGTCGGAGAAGACGGATTTACCGACAAGATTCTAAGGGCTTAGCATCTAACGTCAACGTAAAATAGGAATTTTTACGGGTATTTGTCCGGCAAGTGCAGTATCACCAACGACTGAGGTCCGGTGCAAAACATGCGGGCCGTGAAATCCGGGACACAAAAAAGTCTCCCCGTACCAAGCCGTATTTTAGGCGCGGCCGCAGGTGAAAAGACGGGTTGAAGCGCAAAATCATTCCCGCCCCGTGGCCTTGCTTTTATAAAAACATTCTTTGCACCGGCGCTCCCGCCCGAATACCTGCATGCTGCAATTTAACGTTTGAATCATCCTATCTTCGCCCCATGCCCGTTTTCCCCGCCATCGACCTGATCGGCCAACCCGACTACCGCGAAGCACTCCGCCAACTCTCCCCCGATGCGGTGGAAGGCGTGGATACACTCGTTGTATACGACACCGATCTGGACTTCCTCACCCGCGTTCTTAACGCCGCCGGCTACGCTGCGCCCGGCCGTCAGTTGCACCTCCTACACTGGTCGCCGACGGATGGGGCCTTGGACCTCACCGGCCTGGTGCGTCACCTGAAGATCAGAAGAATATTGCTGTTTGGGCAGGACGCTAAAGCCCTGGGGCTGCATTTTCACGTGGCGGACTACTTTGCCGTGGAGGTAGCCGGGGTCATTTACCTGAAGGCACCGTCGGTGGAGATGATCGCCACGGCCAAGGCTAACGGCGATAACGGACCGGCGGCGGCACTCTGGCGGGGGGTGAAAGAATACTTCGTCCGGCAGGATCCGGCGAACGTAACGCCCGCAAAAAACTGAACCCGACCCGACCTGATTATTACTCTCCAGCTCAACGAACCTTACTAAGTTCGCTAACATTCCGCCCCCATGACCAACCTGGTATTCGCCACTAATAACCCCCACAAGATCGCCGAGATCAAAGCCCAGTTGGGCGATGCATACGAGTTCCTGAGCCTGAAGGACATCGGTTGCCACGAAGAGATTCCCGAAACCCAGTCTACCCTGGCCGGCAACGCCGCGCAGAAAGCCCGGTTCGTAAAGGACAACTACGGCTACGACTGCTTCAGCGAAGACACCGGCCTGGAGGTGGACGCTCTCGGCGGAGCCCCCGGCGTGATCACCGCCCACTACGCCGGCCCGGAACGCAGCGCGGAGGCCAACAATGACAAAATCTTAGCGGAGCTGAACGGTAAAACCGACCGTGCCGCCCGCTTCCGCACCTTTCTCTGCCTGATCCTCGACGGCGAGGAAAACCTCTTCGAAGGCCGCTGCGAAGGCCGCATCAGCCACGAGCGGCGCGGCACCGACGGTTTCGGGTACGACCCCATCTTCATCCCCGCCGACGGCGACGGGCGCACCTTCGCCGAAATGAACGGTGCCGAAAAACGCAGCATGAGCCACCGCGCCCGCGCCATGACCAAACTGCGGGAATTTCTCCGTAACCGCGCCAGCTGATCGGCAGCTCCCCGCAGGACCTGATCCGGCGACTCCCGCCACTGCCCGGAAAACTGATCCCCCCCCCCAACCAACATTTTCCTTCCAAACCAGACGCCCAATGCGGACCCTGATCCCCCTCCTTCTCCTCGCGGTAGCCGGCTACGTGGGCTGGTACTACTGGCAGGTTTATACCGACCAGCCCCTCAGTCAGCCGTTGTTGCTGAACGGGGAAGACGCCCTGCGGGAAGTAACCGTGACGTCGGAAACGGAGGACTTTCGTATTTTCCGTACCGCTGAGTTCGGCTGGGTGATCAGCGGCGGAGGGTTGGAGATCTACGATCAGACGGACCGGGCGGAGAAACTGATCGGATTACTGACCGGCCTGCATACGGACTCGGTCATGCACCGGACTCCCGGGGAGGGTGGGGTCGACGTAAAACTAATCGGTACGGGAGACCCGGAAACGTTGACTTTTTATTTTCGGCCGCAGGGGCCGTTGCTGGCCCGTATTGCCGCTACCGGCGACGTCTTCGCCCTGCCAAAACGCCACGGCAATTCGTTGCAAAATCTGCTCCGCTTCGCCGGTTACCGGAGTAGGAGGCTGCTCCGGGGAAATGCGGAAAGCATCGACAGCGTCCGACTGGTATTTCACGACTCCCTCCTCTGGCGATCTTCTTCGGCGCAGGTGAGTGAGTTCGTTAAAACTTTTATCGCACCCGCGGCCGCGCCCTACGCCGACCATTTCGACGAGATCACCGACCGCGAAAAGTACTTCGCCACCGTGAAGTTCTACACCGGTGGCGTTTCCCGGCGCGTGGACGTTTACCGGGACTCGCTGTGGCCCCTCCCTTACGTGCTGGTGGGCGAAGATTTTCCGCGCACCTACCTGGCAATGGATTCGCTGGGTATCCCCGCCGAGTACCTAAATGATTAAGTCGGTAAATCCATTTTACTTCCCATGCGTTACATCGGGGCTTAAACATTTCCATGTACCGTTTATTTTTTCTCCTGGTCATCCTGATCGCCCTCGACGTTTACGCTTTTCAGGCCGTTCGCAGCTGGCTGAGCCCCTACAAGCCGTCGCGCCGGAAACTGGGCTACGCCATTTACTGGGGCATATCCCTGCTGGCCTTTTCGTTTCTCTTGCTTAACGTGTTCGAGGTTACCGAAAACTGGAGTAAAGGGGCCAGGATGACCATACGCGTAGCGTTGTTCCTTTGCTGGATCTGTAAACTTCCTATCGTTCTGCTGCTCGGAATCGACGATCTGCGGCGGGGGGTGACCTGGGGGCTGAACAAGATCAGCCCGGTAACGGAACAGGACACCGGCCGCTCGCGGTTCATGGCCAAAGCGGCCCTTGTTGCCGGGGGGGTACCGCTCACCCTGCTGACTTACGGCGTAGTTCGCAATGCTTACCGGTACCGCCGGTTTGCCGTCGACGTGCCGGTCCGGGGCCTGCCCGCGGGTCTGGAAGGATTTAAGGTCGTGCAGATCAGCGACATGCACTCCGGCAGCTGGACAAAGACCGAACCGCTGAAGAAGGCCGTAGCAATGATCAATGCCGAGGAAGCCGACCTGGTCTGCTTCACCGGAGACCTGGTGAACAACCAAGCTACGGAGATGCTACCGTATGTGGATATATTTAAACAAATCCGGGCGAAATACGGTGTTTTCAGCGTGCTGGGCAACCACGATTACGGAGACTACCACCAGTGGCCGTCTCCGGAGGACAAAGTGGCTAATATGGAACGCCTGTACGGAATCCACGCCAGCCTCGGCTGGGACTTGCTGCGTGACGAGAACCGGATACTGAACGTTAACGGACATAAACTCGGCGTGCTGGGCGTGGAGAACTGGGGCGCGGCTTTCCGCTTTCCCCGCAAGGCCGATCTGCCGAAAGCCACCGCTGGCACGGAAGACTGCGATTGCCGCATCCTGCTCAGCCACGATCCAACGCACTGGGATGCCAAGATCCGCCCCGGCTATCCGGAGATCGATCTCACCCTGAGCGGGCACACCCACGGGTTTCAGTTCTGTATCGAAATTCCCGGCTTCCGCTGGAGTCCGGCGCAGTACATTTATAAGCAGTGGGCCGGATTGTACCGGCAGGGTGATCAGTCGCTTTACGTCAACCGGGGGCTGGGTTTTCTGGGGTATCCCGGGCGGGTGGGGATTCTGCCGGAGGTGACGGTACTTACGCTGACTTCTTCTTGATCCTGAGCCGAACCGAACCGGGGACGCACGGGCCAAATTTGCTGTTGCCCCACCAAGGGCCGTGCAGCGTCATCCCTTTTTCGGTGTAGCCGACGCGGAGTTCGTAGTGTTTTATGCACCACGATAGTTCATCGGGTTTCTTGAAGCGCAGGATCTCCGTCTCGGTCAGTCGCCACGATCCGTTGGGCAGTTGGTATCCGCTCAGTTTCATTTCCGCCCAGATGTCGCCAAAACTTACGTAAGCCGTTCCGTTGAGAAAGATGCCGTTTTGCCGCAGCTGCATGCTGAAATCGAAGCGATCGGCAATACCGCCTTCGTTTTGCAGCAGTTCTCCGGTCCAGAGTCCGTTCAGCCCCAGGTCCGGTTTTTCGAGGCGCGGCCGCAGGTGCGGAGAAGCAACCTTTGGAGGGGTCGTTCGCTGCGCCGTTACCGGGATGTAACCGCATAAGATCAGAACCATCAGCAGGCAAATACGCATGGGTGCGAAGGTAACAAACTGACCGTGGAACAGCCCCGGGACCAAAGATTTGAATAAAGTTAAATTTTTTTTCTTCACCGGGCAACGCTTCTTTTCTTCCCGGTATCTTACCCGTGAATACCGAGTTGATTTTTAGAGCGAATGTATCAACGCCCGGCCCGCGCACTGCGGACCGGGCGTTTCTTTTTTAGCTGCTAAGACAATCGATGTACACAAAAAAGGCCCCCGCCCTCGGTAAAGAGAACGGGGAGCCGAAAAAGTTATCCACCTCTCCGTAGAGGATGGAGTTCATGGGATTAAATCGAGTTGCCGGATAAGGTGCGCCTGAAAGGCTTTACCGACAAGCTTTTATTTGCTATTAGTAACCACCGTTGTTGTTTCCGGCACCAGCGGGAGCAGGCTCTTCGATCATGCCGGCACTGGCGGTAAGGAACTCCACCCGGCGGTTGATGTAAGACTTGTCGAGAGGAACGATGGCGTTCTCCTCACCACGGTACTGAAGCACGAAGCTGTCCCGGCTGATGCCATGCTGGTTCACGAGGTGATCGATCACGGCAAGGGCGCGGCGATAGGAGAGTACCTCATTGTTGGCCGTGTTTCCGGTACGGTCGGTGTAACCACGGATCACCATACGCAAGCCTGGGTTGCCCTGAATGACACGGGCTACGCTGGAAAGCGTGCCGTAGTCGCTGTACTTTACGGTAGACTGGCCGAGGGGGAAGTAGATCATGGGGAGGAAAACCTCGCCGCGATCGGTACGGACGGTGGTGGTACCGGCCTGGTTTCCGGCCTTGCTGCGGGCGATGGAAGCGTCGATCATCTCCTGAACGCGGTCTTCGGTGATCGGCTTATCGTCGCGGTTGTTCACCATGCCGTTTTCGTCGATGGTTTCACCGGCACGGGGCGGGAAGAACGGCTCGATATCTTTGTGATCCGGAACTCCGTCTTTGTCGCTGTCGAGAACGCGGCCACGGGTATCGACGGGAACGCCGGCGGGGGTGTTGGCCTCCTGGTCTACGGCATCCACGACGCCGTCACCGTCGGAATCCTTGGTGGCTTCGTCGATCTTGCTGGTTGCGAGGGCGAGTTCCTGGCGCATCGGGTCGAAGGCGTTGGTCCAGTAAAGGGGTTCGCTCTGGGAGGCGGGGTTACCGATGTTGAAGTTGATGCTGAGAGATGCGACGTTCTGAAGGTCGCGGTACTGACCGTTGTCGTAGCCGTCGAGCCGGTCGGCGCGATCACCAAAGGGAATGTAAGACTGGAACTCGGCACCGAGGTTGATTCGGGGGCTGAGGCGGAAAGTAACTCCGGCACCCGCAACGGCGTGTACCGTGAGTTCCTGATCGATAATGTCGTTACGACCTTCCTGCCATGGTCTACCGAATGGCTGACGTTCCACTTCAAACAGGTTGCCGCCGGCACCTGCCATCACGTAGAAGTTGGTCGAGCGGGTGTCGCCGTTGAAGCGAAAGTTGTTCAGGGTCATCACCGCCATGGCGGAACCACTGATCCAGGTGTTTTCGTATTGCCGGGAAATGTCAGGTCTATCGTCCATTCCGCTATTGACCCCGTAGAGACCATCGATGCGCAGAGAGAACAGGTGGTCCAGCGATTTACGCAGGTGAACACCTACACCAAAACCCGCATCGGTTTGCACGTCGCCGGCAACGAACATGTAGGAGGGGCGGATGCCGAACTCGAACATGGAGCCGGTCTTCTTGCCCATGGTCATTGTTTCGGTGGTTTCAACGGCATCGGAACCAGCGGTGGCCGGAACGGGAATACCCTGGGCCGTGATTGCCGAAGAGGCAGCCAGTAAAAGGCTGAGAAGGGAAAGTTGCAATACTTTCATAAGATCGGTTGTGTATGTTAGTTTCTGAATCGGGATTAATACTGGGTTAATTGGCCCTCTTGCGAGATGCCGGGACCGTGATGGTTTTAACCGGGAACGGTAGATCTTGATTAAGAAGCGGTATTTTTTTCAATGAGATGTACATTATTCGGAAGTCAAAGGTAGTAGTTGTTTTTGAAACGGTAGCTGTTTTTAAACAAACGGATATAACTTTTTTTCGTATTAGTGAAATAAGTTATTCGTTTTGAAACAAGCTTTTCGCCGAATCGGGTAGCTTGGAGTACCTTCGGCACCAATACGGTAAGCTTATGTACACTCCCTGGTTGAAAGCATTTTCCAAACCCGCGACGAGCCTTCACGCGGCTGCTTTTGGTAAAAATTTACGTCCCCGTGCAAGGAAAATAGCCGTCGCTATCATCGGTATGGACGACAAGGTAGCTAAAAAGGTGCGTCAACACCTATACGCTACCTCCTGGGCGTTTGGTAAACTGGCCATCAGAGATCTCGGAGACCTGCGCAAAACTACGCCGGATTTCATCATTCCCCTGCTGCGCGAACTACACGCGGCCAGGATCACGCCCGTCCTGATCGGAGGGAATGACGATGCCTTTACCGCCCAGTACCTTGCTTTCGCCGAACTCAACCGCCAGGTAAGTTTGCTCAACATCGACCGCAACATTTCGCTCACTCCCGTGGGGGACGGGGGCGCGGTGCTGGACAATGCGGTGCACGCCAAGGGGCGCCAACGTTTTCACCTTACCCACCTGGGCGGGCAGCAGCACCTGATCGATCCCGCCGTATTCGACCTGCTGAACGCCCAGGCCTACGAGGCCGTCAGCCTGGGGCCCGCCCGTGCGGATCTGGCCGGCCTGGAACCGCTGCTGCGGGACGCCGACCTGCTCGGCTGCAACATCGCCGCCATCAATCATGCGGAGGCTCCCGCCCGCGCCGGCTTTCACCCCAGTGGGTTTTCGCTCCAGGAGGCCTCCCAGATGGCTTACTACGCCGGAAACAGCGACAAGCTTTCATCCTTCGGACTATACGGACTCGACCCCGCCGCCGGCAGCGCTACCGACGTTGAACTGACGGCCGCGGCTTACGCGCAGCTGATCTGGTACTTCCTGCACGGCTTCAGCCTCCGCCGGGGAGACTTTCCCGTCAGTGCCACCGGCATGACTGAATACCTCGTCGATGTCGAGCATTTCGACAAACTGACCTTCTGGCGCTCCCCGCGCAGCAACCGCTGGTGGGTTCAGGTACCGGCCGGCCGGCAAAAAGGGGAAGACCGACACCGGCTGGTGCCGTGCAGCTACCAGGATTACCTCGAGGCCAGTGGGCAACAGACGTTGCCGGAACGCCTGCTGGCGGCGTTCAGGAGATTCGCTTAGGATGATGGCTGCTGGAAACTGCTCAAGCTATGAACGCCGGCCTGCCGCTTTGCGGAAATGACCGGTTCACAACTCGATGGAGCTGAAAATTCGCTTCACCACCACCCGTACGCCGGTCTGGTAAAAGTTGCGGTTCAGCTGCCGATCGTCGGGCTGCAGGTTGCCGCGCAGGAAGAACTGAAAATAGGGCTGGACGCGTACGGCCCATTTATCGCCCAGTTTACGGTCGTAGCCCAGTCCGGTATTGAGGGAAATGTTGACGGGGCGGTAGACCAGTTCGGGGTTGTCCGGCAGGCTTTCCGTTCCGCGGTCTTCCCCGTCAAAAGTAGTGGTTCTGCGGGTCGAGGTATTGAGGTGGACGTGGGCACTCAGGCCGAGCATGAAGAAGGCCCGGTCTTTGGCGGTTATGTCCTGATGAAAGTTGATCTCGAAGGGCAGGGAGAGGTACTGCGCCCGGACCTTGTCGGCAATATCGGTTCCGAGCACCGGACCGTCGGGGCCGGGGTCAATGATCTCGTACCCCGTCTCGAGGTAACGCAGGCCGGTGGTGAAGCCCAGTTTGTCGCCCCGGCTTTCGTACAGCAATCCGACGCCGAACCCACCGATGCCGTCTTCGATCTCCTCCTGACGTTCCAACTCGGAAAACTGTACGAGTGCCCCGCCGGAAATGCGCCGCCCGCCAAGATGGGGTCCGGCCTCCAGGGCAAAGGATTTTTCGTAAACCTGGGCTTCCAGGCCGAGGGCGGACAACAATAATACTAATACGACGATTGATCTTAACATCCTTGAATTTCACTGGTTGAGGAGAGCCTATCTAACACTTTTTGGCGGGCTAATATTTTACCGGGTCGCTACCCGTGCCGGGGCAAGGCTTTCTCCCCGGGTTGCTCTCTCTGCATCCCGCGTTCGCGCCCCCGTTCCCTCCTTCCCGAATAAACGTCCTGCGGGGAATCACGATAGACCCGCTTCGGAAACTGGTCATTTTTCAGCTCCGGGATGATAATACGTTCGGGGGCGGGCGGTGATCCGCCAGCGGTGCAGCAACCGGCCGGTCATTTCCGACTGGTAGGCATCGGGGTAGGTTTGCCACAGTACCACGCCGCAGTTTCCGGTAAGGGGTACTTCAGCGACGGCGGCGGCGGCGATCGTTTCCAGGGCGTCCCGCTCGCAGTCGTAGCCGCTGCGATCAAACCGATCGGCGTTGACGTAAATTAAGGCAACGATCAGCAACAGGGGAACGTACCAGCGCAAATGTTTACGACTCAGCTCCCGCAGCAGGCGGAGCGCGCCGGCGGCGTAAAGCCCGATGCAAACGAGGGTGACCGGCAGAATGGTGTCGTACCGCAAAACCGTCGCCCGGTAACTCCGGAACCCCCCCAGCGGAAGCAGCAGCAGGTAAACGGCGGCAAACGCAAGGGACCACCCGTAAAGGCGCAACAGTCCGTCGTTGGAGCCACGCCGCTTCAGCAAATAATAGTGGAGCCCCAGCATCAGGAACAACACCGGAAAGGCGAGTTTGCCCGTAAACTGCCGGAAGATACCAAACGGAAGTTTACCGTAAAGGGCCGGTAACGGAAGCTGGTTGTCGATGGTAAGGGAGTTGTACCGGCCCAGGTACAGGGAATAAAAAGAAAGGATGCCGGCCAGCACGGCCAGCACCAGCAATGAGCGGGGCAGCTGCCCCAACCGGTACCAGCCGGCCAGCCAGCCGATACAGCCGAGCAACCCCGCTACAAGGACGATCCCGGGGTTGAGCGGTCCGCTGAGACAGACGATGAAGGCCAGTACAGCCCAAAGGGCGGTTTGCCACACCGGCATCCGCTGGCGCACGCCGTGCGCCAGCGCATCGATGAACGGCAGGGAAAAGAGCAGGAGCAGGCCCGCCGGAAGGGCGTAAAAGAAAACGTAGGTGGTGGCCGCGTCTACGATGCCGATGTGACTACGGAACTCGCCGGACTGAAAAAACGGGGCGAGCAGACAGGCCGCAATCAGCCATCCGCGCGGGTCCGTACGCCCCGGCCCGTTGATGGCCCGGACAAGGAGGCCGATAAGACCGACGTGAACGAAGATCTTGGCCAGCGCCGCGGCCAGGTAAACGCTGGTGACCGGCACCACGAAGCCTTGCAGCAGCAGCGGCACGCCCAGCAGGTACTCCCGGTAAATCCAGTGTGAGAAGAACCGGTTGGGGTTGGGGTATTCCGCCCCCCGCGTCAGGGCACTCCAGCCCAGGGGGTCGGTCAGGATGGGGCGTACTTCGGCGGCGGGCACCAGGTTCCAGGCCATGTCCCCGTCCAGCGGCTGATAAAAATACTGGAGGAAAGCGTAGGCGGTATCCAGGCCGAACAGGAAGAGCAGGAGAATCGGCAGGAAGTATGCGGAGGTTTTTTGCATGGCGGAAAAACGGGCGGTGGTAAAGGTAGTGCGGAGGTTATACACCTGCCGGGTTGGTGGTGCCGTGCGTCGTTATTATCCGTAGAAATTCACCTCCGCGAAGGCGATTAAAATTTAAAACCGGTTCGCACGGACAGGCCGGAATGCCCCGCCGGCCGTACCTTGCCGCCATGTTATTCCGTTTCCTGCTTATTTCCGCACTGCTGTCGTCATTTTCCTTTCTGCTCCGCGCCCAGGGCAGCCCCCTGCCCACCGAGGAAACCGAGAGCTACGACTTCCTGCGGCGGCTCATCATCCGGTACGGCTTCGAGGGTTTCGAGCGGCCGGCGACCGACCTGAGTTTGCGCCCCACCAACCGGGCCGGGCTGGTCCGGCTGGCCAAGACCTACCAGCAACGCTACGGCGACGAGTTCAGCAAGACGGACCGTTACCGCCTGCAACGGTTCTACGACGACAACAACGAATGGCTCTCCCTGGAGCCCTACGCCGCCACGACGGACCCCGATCAGGCCGCCTTCTGGACGGGCGACGACATCGCCCTCCAGTCCGTCGACGATCCCCTGCACACCGATTCGAAGCCGGTCTTTAACCTGTTCTACAAAACGCCGGCGCACTTCCTGGAGGTCAACCGTCCGGATTTTTACCTGCGTTTCAATCCGCTCCTCGACCTGCGCTACGGGCGGCAGGCCAACGACGCTGAAGACTATTTGTTCAACCGGCGGGGCCTCAAACTCCGGGCGGGCATCGACGACCGGATCTTCCTCAACTTCGAGATACTGGAAACCCAGGTGGGCCTGCCCAACTTCGTCCGCCAGTTTCGCAGCCGTTTCAATGGCATACCCGGCGCGGGATTTCTGAAGCGGTACACCCTCGATCTGGCCAACGTTGCCGAAGGGGGCGACTTCCTCAACGGGCAGGGGTACTTCTCGGCCGATATCACCCGGCACGTCGGCGCGCGCATGGGCTATGGCCGTCACTTCCTGGGGGATGGCGAGCGCTCGTTGCTGCTTTCCGATTTCAGCAACAACTATCCCTACCTTGAACTCAACTGGCGGATCTGGAAATTCCACTACCGCAACATCTTTGCCGAACTGACGGCCGGCCGGCAAATGTCGCGCCCTTCCGGCGATCCGCTGCCCAAAAAGTACATGGCCGCGCACCACCTCAGCATCAACCTGGGCCAACGCCTCACCTTCGGGCTGTTCGAGGCGGCGATCATGACCCGCGAGGGGGGCTTCGATCTCGCTTACCTCAACCCCGTCATTCTCTACCGCACCATCGAGCAGAGCGTGGGCAGTTCGGACAACGCCATTGTCGGCCTCACCGGTCGTTACCGCACGCCGTGGCGCGTGGAGGTGTACGGACAGTTCATCCTGGATGAGTTCAAATTCGACGAGCTGTTCCTGGAGCGCAGGGGCTGGTGGGCCAACAAATTCGGTTACCAGCTCGGTGCGCGGTACGCGGATGCCTTCGGCATCGGCCAGCTCGATCTCGTGGCGGAGCGTAACCTGGTGCGGCCCTACACTTACTCGCACCGGGCGCTCTCCAACTATACCCACTTCGCCATGCCGCTGGCCCATCCGCTCGGAGCTAACTTCACGGAGAACCTGCTGGGCCTCGACTACCGGCCCCTTCCCCGCCTCAACCTGCGCGCGCGGCTCTACCTCATCGATCAGGGGGAAGGCACGGCGGACCGGGTCGTGGGCGAGAACCTTAACGCTTCCCACCTCCTGCGCGAACGGGAATTCGGCAACGAGCTCGGCCAGGGCGTCAGTTATAAAAACACGCTGCTGACCGTTCGCGCCGGTTACGAAGTGAGGCCCAACCTGTGGCTGGAAGCGGAATACTTTTCGCGCGGCAAGGTCTCCGAAGATGCCGGCCGGAACCTGGAGACGACCTTCGTCAACCTCGGGGTGCGGTGGAACGTGGCGCGTCAGTCGTACGAGTTTTAAAATCGCCGGTTCAATATCCGTCTGGTCGGCAACACAGTCAGCATCACGATGCCTGCGTTTCTACCGGGACGGTTGTTAAATCTAGTGATTCATAGGGCGCGGCCGCGGGATGCCAGGAAGGGTGGTAGCGGGAACGCTCCACGGCCCCGGCGTTTGGCGGGGAGAGAACAGGGTTTGGGGTTCGCCCCCGGAACAACGATTTGCTTTCGCCGGCCGCAACCGAAGAATTTCCCCGGAGGTCGGAACATTAAAATTTGGCGCAAGCGTTTTTTCTCCCCAACTTTGCCTTTATCCAACCGCTCTTCGCATCCGGCGGCCGCGCCCCTTGATGCACCACGTCGGTGCACGCGCAAAAAAGCTGCGGATGTTTTAAATTAGCCCAACCAAATTAAACGAAAATCATATGGTCGCCACGCAGATACCCACCGAAAAAGTACAACAGAGCCGCGTAGACGGCGTGGACTGGAATAACCTGCCCTTCGGCAAGATCTTCTCCGACCACATGTTCGTTTCGGATTATAAGGACGGTGCCTGGAGCAACGACCGCATTGTTCCCTTCGGGCATTTTACCATTCACCCGGCCAGCATGGTACTGCACTACGGACAGGCTATCTTCGAGGGGATGAAGGCCAGTAAGCTCAACGACGGCACGCCGGTGCTGCTCAGCCCCGAGGCCCACGCCAAACGCATCAACGCCAGTGCCGCCCGGATGATGATGCCCGCTTACCCCGAAGACCGCTTCGTGGAAGCCGTCAGCCAGCTCGTCAGGCTCGACGCGGACTGGATTCCGCCGGCCGAAGGCAGCGCCCTTTACCTGCGGCCCTATATGTACGCCACCGACGAGTTCATCGGGGTGCGGCCCAGCGAAACCTATACCTTCTGCGTCTTCACCGCTCCGGTGGGGCCGTATTACGCCAAACCGGTCAACCTGGTGGTCGAGCAGAATTACGTCCGCGCCGTTCCCGGTGGTACGGGCGAAGCCAAGGCGGCGGGCAACTATGCCGGTTCTTTGCGCCCCGCCCATGAAGCCCAGCAACGGGGTTTCGATCAGGTACTGTGGATGGGCGGGCCGGACATGCAGCAGGTGCAGGAAGTAGGCACAATGAACGTTTTTTTCGTCATCGACGGTGAAGTGATCACGCCGGCAACCGACGGGGCCATCCTGAAGGGAATCACCCGGAAAAACTTTATAACCATTCTGCGCGACCAGGGCTACACCGTTACCGAGCGCGTGATCGAGATCGACGAGGTCGTTGCGGCTTATGACGCCGGAACGCTTACCGAGATGTTCGGCGCCGGTACCGCCGCCGTGGTCAGCCACGTGGCAGCACTGCAATACGGCGAAAAGAAAATGGTCTTCCCCGAAGTGGCCGAGCGCAAAGTAGGTCCCATGCTGAAAAAATACATCGACGGATTGCGGGCCGGTACGGTAGAGGATAAGTTCGGGTGGCTGGTTAAGCTCTGATTCGACCGGCAACTTTGCTACCGTCCGAACCGACTCATTCCTGATGAAGAAGGTCACTACCGGTCCTGCGACCGACTTAATCGGCGAGAGTCGGAAATAACTGTTCGGTCAGGCAGTGCAACAGGGCTTTAGACAACTCGCATACCCCGAACCCGTGCTTTTGCTCTTCGGAACCGGAACCTTTCCGCTACCTGAATTCCAACGTCTAAAACCTGACCCCCCGACCTCTAGATTCTGATCTCCAGCCCCTTGCCCTCTACCGGTTCTCCGGGGCAAGGTTTTCCGCCTCCGAGTTCGGGGTATTATCGAATTCGACCCGGATCGGTATATCGCGCTCGCCGCCGTAGAGTTTCACCTCGGTGATGTCGGAAGGCATATTGTAGTTGTTGGCGTCGATGGCGTTTTTTATGTCCCGAATAACGTTGCCGCGAATTTTGGTGGCGTTGGCCCGAAAATCCACGGTGTGGAGCCAGAACAAGATCTTCATCCTGACGGTGCTGGCGGCCAGTTCATCCACGACAACGAAGTTTTCGTGCTCGTCGTCATGGACTACGTCGGGGTGCGCGTCCAGTACGGCCTGGATGACGGACTTGGCCCCCTCGATGTCGTCTTCGTAGGCGATGCCGACCTTGAAGTCGGTGCGGATAAAACCGTCAGCGGTGTAGTTCTGCAGCGGATTTTTGAGCACGTCGGCGTTGGGGACATAGATGTCTTTGCCGTCAAAAGTCTTGAGGTGGGTGTAGCGGAGGTTGAGGGCCCGGACCCTGCCGAAGTGATCGTCGATGCGGATGGTGTCATTGATGTCGAACGGTCGGTTAAAGGCCAGTACGATGCCGGCGATGAAGTTTTCCCCGATGTCCTGAAATGCGAAACCAAGTACTACGGCACTGATCCCGGCGGCTCCGAAGATGCCCGCCGCAATGCTCCCCAGGCCCATGGCGTTGAGCGCCAGCAGGAGTACCCCGACGATGAGGAGGATGCGCAGGGCGTTGGTGAGGAAGCGGGCCATCAGCGGATCGTCCATGCGGGAAAGGATCTTCCGGCCGAACGTCTTGGCGATCCAGCGCGCTATAAAAAGCCCGACGATGAAGATGATGAGCGCAATGAGGACGCCGGGGAGCGCGGTAAGGATGTCGTTCCAGAAGCCGATGAGGATGTTCTGAAAGTCTTGTACTTCGGTTTCCATGATTGAGTCAACGGCGCCGCGCCGGTTCGTGTTTGGTGGGTGGGCTTTACGGGTGCGCTTGTCTCCGCCACCGACAATACGTTCCGTTATCGGGCCCGGGCGGCCGCTCCCGTCGTCGGGTTGATGAACCACCAGAACCAAAGGGCTCCGAGTGCGTAAGCCGGATAATCCCACCAGTCGCGCACGAAATCCGGTTGCCAAAGGGGAAAGCCCTCCTCGAAAACGACCGCCAGGACTGCTGTGGCGATCACGATTTCAAGACCGGTAAGGCGGTGATGACGTAAGAAAAAACGCCGTTCGGTCAGCCACAAACCCAATAGGATCGGGATACACAACAGGGGATCGAGATAATCATCGATCAGCCCCAGGTCGAGATGAAGTACGTACTGAGACAATTGGTGCGCCGGCACCAGCAAAGCCGGGATCCACCAGGCCGGTTTGAAAAGGATGTCCATCAGGCAACAACAATGAAGGCCAGGGCAAGACCCAGTAAGATGAGTGGCGACATGGCGAGCAGCACGATGATGCCGATCACGCGAATACCTAGCTTGCCGAGCATCACCAGCACCGGGTCCTCGGAGTTAAGCCGCGCCAGATCGTCCCACCAGCGGTAAGCGGCTTGCGCTTTTTCGGAGATTTGCTCGACGGGTTTGTTTGGAGGCGGAGGCGGTGGAGTAGTGGACATATATGGAGGCTCTATACCCTGTTAGAACGGATCGGTAACCCATTGGTTTGCTTTTACCGTGTACCAATCCTTTCGGCAGCTGATAGAATTATTGAAGGCCCGGGCTAAATAATAGAGGATAAAATACTGTTATTCATCTGAATAGCGAACATCTGGTGCATCTCATCGCGTTATCTTACATACCGAGTACCGCCACAACCAAAATAGAATGAACATCACGATTCCTGCAACCACCACGATCGAAAGTCCTTACCACCAATACATAGAATCGTGTCGGGAATGCCTGATCGCCTGCCAGCATTTTTATGCCAAGGCACCCATCGATTTTCCTTTCCGGGTTCATTTTGAAACCCTGGTTGCTACGCTGAAGCAGGCCATACTGCTGATGGAGAAAAAGAACCGTTTCACGCCCCGCTATCTGGTCGACTGCGCCGAGCTCTGCGAGTTGTGCGCGAAACGCTGCCAACGCTCCTCCCACAAGCTATGGACTTACGCCGCTGAAACCTGTTTGAAGGGGATGCGGGTTTGCCGGCGGGCGAGCATGGTCGTAGCATAGCACCGTTCTTTGACCTCATTTTTTAATGAGGCGTTCGGACGAGTCGGGGTTTCCAAATGGTATCGGGAGCAAAGTGCTTACCTTACACTGCTCTTTAAAAAACCCATCGCTATGCACCTGCTTCCCTGCCCCCGAATGCTGTTTGTCGTTCTGTTTTGCAGTTTATTCTCGGTCCTTACGGCCCAGGAAACCCGTCTGCTCCGTCAGCCCAACCTGGGTCCGGACCGCATTGCTTTCGTCTACGGCGGCGACGTCTGGACGGCCGACCGGAGCGGCGGAAACGTAGCCCGCCTGACGGCCACCCCGGCCGTGGAGGAGCACCCCCACTTCAGCCCTGACGGCAAACGGATCGCCTTCACCTCCAACCGCAACGGGGAAACGGCCGTTTATGTCGTCGAAGCGACCGGCGGTATGCCACGACGCCTCACCTGGCACCCCTCCGGAGCAACAGTCCGGGGCTGGACGACCGACGGCAAAGCCGTTCTGTTCGCCAGTACCCGCAACACCGCGCCCGTCCCCTACAATCGCCTCTGGACCGTCCCCGCAACCGGCGGACCCGCTACCCGACTCAGCGCTCAGTGGGGCTACGACGGCAGCTTCAGCCCCGACGGCCGGCGCATCGCCCTGGATAGAATGACCCGCTGGGACGGAGAATGGCGCAACTACAAAGGCGGACAGAACACCCCGCTAATCCTCCTCGATCCCGCTACCAACGCCGAAGTGCTGTTGCCCCACGACGACCGGACCACCGACGTGCAGCCCAACTGGCTCGGCGACGAAGTATTCTTCCTTTCCGACCGCGACTGGACGATGAACGTCTGGGCCTATCGGGTCAAAACCGAATCCTTGCGTCAGGTCACCAAATTCAGGGCAACCGACGTGAAGTGGCTCGCTGCGCGCGACGGCCAACTGATCGTCGAACAGGCCGGTTACCTTCATACCGTCGATCCCGCCACCGGCAAGACGAATAAGCTATCCATCGGGGTAAAAAGCGACTTCCCCTGGGCGGCCACCAGCTGGGAAGACGTGAGCAAACGTGCCGGTTCCATTTCGCTGTCGCCCACCGGCAAACGCGCCGTGATGGAAGCGCGGGGCGACATCTTCACCGTCCCCGTGGAAAAAGGAGACGCCCGCAACCTAACCCGTAGCTCCACGGCCGCCGACCGCGCGCCGCTCTGGTCGCCCGAGGGAGACCGGCTCGCCTGGTTTTCCGACGCCGACGGCACCGGGTACGCGCTGTATCTCACCGACCAGACCGGACGGGGTGCGCATAAAAAGATCAGTATCGGCGACTCCAGAATGGCCTGGGATCCCGCCTGGAGCCCGGACGGCAAGCAGATCGCTTTCGTGGACGACGACGTGCGGCTGCGGGTGGTCGATCTCGCAAGCGAATCCGTCAGAACCGCCGACGTCGGCACTTCCAACCTCGACCGCAGCCGTACCGACCCGGTCTGGAGCCCGGACTCCCGCTACCTCGCCTACGTAAAATCCGCCGGTAACAGCTTCCGGCAACTGATGGCCTGGGACAGCCGGGATGGCACCGTCAGATCCCTCACCAACGCCTTCGCCGACGCCTTTGCCCCGGCCTGGGACCGCGATAGAAAGCACCTCTACTTCCTGGCCAGTACCGACGTGGCCCTCGGCTCCGGCTGGGCCAACACCAGTTCCATCCAGGCGGAACCCAACTACGCAGCCTACGTGCTGGTGCTCGCCTACGACACGGATTCGCCCTTCATCCCCGAAAGCGATGAGGAGAAAAGAAGGGAGGCAGACGAACAGCCGGAAAACGATGCGGGCGCGGACGCAGGTGCAGAAACCGGTGAAAGCAAGGAAAAGCCGGCCGGCAAAGACGCTGAAACCAAAGAGAAGGACAAAAGCGTCGAGATCGACTTCAACGGCCTCGACCGTCGCATCATTCCACTGCCGGTCGATAACGGCAACTACTACGCCACCGCCGCCGGCCCGGCGGGAACCCTCTTCCTGGCCATGCGCCGCGAGGACAGCCCCGGCGGATTGCTCAGGAAATTCACCCTGAAGGAGCGCAAGGCCAAAGATTTTGCTCCCGGCCTGCGCGCCTTCAGCGTCTCGGCCGACGGGAAGATGATCCTGGTCCGTACCACGAGTGGCTGGAGTGTGGCCAAAACCACCGGCGCCGGCGTGAAGGACGGAAAGAGCCTGAAACCAAAACTGATGATGAAACTCGACCGGATGGCCGAGTGGAAACAGATCTTCGAGGAAGCCTGGCGCTACGAACGCGATTACTTCTACGACCCCGAACTACACGGCCGCGACTGGAACGAAGTGTACGAACGCTACGCCCCGCTCGTGCCCCACGTCCGCCACCGCGCCGACCTCACCTACCTACTCGACCAGATGAACGGCGAGCTTTCGGTTGGCCACAGTTTTGTTTTCGGTGGAGACCTGCCCGCAACGCCATCGTCCCGCGTCGGGCTCCTCGGGGCCGATCTCGGGGTGAATAACGGCCGCTGGGTGATCGACCGAATCTACACTACCGAGAGCTGGAACCCGCGCCTGAGCAGTCCGCTCGACCGCCCCGGCATCAGGATCAACCCCGGTACTTACCTCGTCGGGGTCAACGGCCGCGAACTGACCGCCGCCGATAACCCCTACGAATTTCTGGACGGTACGCGCGGCGAGCAAACCGTGCTGCAACTGAACGACAGCCCCGACTTCATCGGCTACCGCGAAGCCATCGTTGAGCCGATCCGCTCCGAGAACGCCCTGCGGCAGCGCGGCTGGGTGGAAGATAACCGTCGCCGGGTCGATGAGCTGTCGGGCGGAAAACTGGCGTACGTCTGGGTACCCAACACTGCGGGGCCCGGCTTCGTCAGCTTCAACCGCTACTACTTCGCCCAGCAGGACAAGCTCGGTGCCGTCATCGACGAACGCTTCAACGGCGGTGGCCTGCTCGATGATTACATGGTGGACCTGATGACGCGGTCGCTGCGTGCCGCCATCACCAACGAGGTGGCCGGCGGTAAATCCTTCCGCCTGCCCGCCGGCATCCTCGGCCCCAAGGTGCTGTTAATCAACGAGCTGGCTGGATCGGGGGGCGACTTTTTCCCCTGGGTGTTCCGGCAGCAGAAAGCGGGCAAGCTGATCGGAGCGACGACCTGGGGCGGCCTCGTAAAATCTTCCATCCACTACGGTCTGGTAGACGGCGGAGCCCTGACCGCACCGGACAACGCCGTATTTGATCCCATCGCGGGGAAGTACATCGGTGAGAACGCCGGCATCACGCCCAATATCGCCGTGCGGCAGGATGCGGGGTCACTGGCGAAAGGGAATGATCCGCAATTAGAGCGGGGGGTGGCGGAGTTGCTGGAGCAGCTGAAGTCGATCGAGCGGCATCCGGCCGCGCGGCCCAGGCACCCTACACCAGCTGTCAGAAATTAGGAGTTGAGAAGACTATATGTCAGTTAACCGGGGCTATTGCACCGAAAGGCCGTCCAGCCCACAACTCCCAACTCCCCACCTCCTAATTCCCGGACTCCCGACTCCTAAATCTCCCCCATGCAACTAAAAATTATCCACGAAGGCCCCGGCTACGTCGTCATTCATAAACCGGCGGGTATCGCCACCGAGAAAAATTTCGACAACGATACGGTGGAGGCGCGGGCGCTGGTGCAGTGGAAGCGCCCCCGAAGCACCAAGACTCCCTTCGTCGGCATCGTCCACCGGCTCGACCGACCCGTGAGCGGTTGTCTTTTGCTGGCCAGGAATAAGTCGACGCTGCGCTTGCTCAATCAGGCTTTCGCGGACAAACGGGTCATGAAGACCTACGTTGCCCTTACGAATGCGCCGCTACCGGAGGAGAAAGGCCGCCTGAGACACTACCTTGCCCGCGATAAGTTCGGCCGCAAGGCCATTGCCGCCACCCGCCCGTTGCCCAAAGCAAAGGAGTCGGTGCTGGAATACCAGCTGCTGCAAAGAACGGACGGGGGATACCTCTACGAGATAACCCCCGTTACGGGTAGGTTTCATCAGATCCGGGTGCAGTTGGCTACGGCCGGTGCGCCGATCGTCGGGGATGCCACGTATGGATCGGAACGGATTTATCTGCCCCACTGCATTTGCTTGCACGCCGGCCGTTTGGTGTTTCCCGATCCGGCCGGCGGGGAGATGGTTGATGTTACTACCCCCTTACCGGCATGGCCGCATAACATTGCCGGCTAAAACCGGTAACGGATGCAAAGTATAATTCAACAACCGGATGAAGTCAGCCACGATCTTCTTCATCAAATTCAGCGTCTTCCGGGCGGTGTTCTCAATCTTCCTGAACGCGTCGGCCGGGTCCAGACGATTTCAATACGGAACCGGTGCCGAGTAGCATGACGGGGTAGCTGGCGCAACGGAGTCCGGCCGGCTTGCCGAAAATCTTGTGGGCACCTACGCTCCCAGGCGTTAACTTGCCCACCGACAAAGTCAAAAAAATATGCAGAAATTTCTGACCCTGCTGCCGTTCCTGACCCTCACCCTGGCCTGCTCCTCCAGCAAATCAATTGCACCCGCGACCGCGCCAAGCGCGGAACTGGAAGCCCTGAAAACGATCATGACCGGTAGCTTCGACAGTTCCACGCAGGCCTCCGCCAACGAGGATTATTACAACATCGTGTTGCACATGGAACCGATCTGGACGGATCAGCCGGGGCATTTCCTGTACGTGGAGCAGGCGCTCTCATCGGATCCCGGCCAACCCTACCGACAACGCGTGTACGAACTAAAGAAAAAGGGACGCCGGGGCTTCGTCAGCTACGTGTACGAACTGCCCGACCCGGAGCGATTCGTCGGTGCGCACGATGACCCCGCCCGCCTGGACGTACTGTCCGCCGGGGATCTCACGCTGCGCAAAGGCTGCGCCGTGCACCTGAAGCTGGACAACAGTGGGGTATACCGGGGATCCACCAAAAAAAAACGGTGTGAAAGCAGTCTGCGGGGGGCGACCTATGCCACCAGCCGCGTCTCCATCTCGCGGAGCTTTGTACAGAGTTGGGACCGTGGATTCAACGATGCGGACGAGCAAGTTTGGGGAGCTACCGAGGGTGGGTATATGTTTTTTCGGAAGTAAGCATTTACCGGTCCCGAAAGGCTCCGCTACCGGCAACCGTGCCGCTCGGAGAAATTATGGGTACGGCGCAGTTACTTTTCCGTTAGAATCCGTAAGTTGAGGGGATGAATCACTTCCTTCTCTTTACCGGTCTGCTGCTGGCGTTCGTTACCTCCTGCCGACAAACTCCCGCGAGTACGACGGCTGAAGCAACGCATCATCCTACGGAAAAAACGGACGACATTTCTGCAACCTTCCGCGTTGAAATTCTCAACGACAAGGCTCGCAAAATAATTGATCCGGAAGCGGAGATCGAGGTGCTGGCCGGTGGCTTTACCTGGACGGAAGGCCCCCTGTGGGTGGCGGACGGTGATTACTTGCTCTTCTCCGATATCCCAAACAATAAGGTCTACAAAATGACCGCTACCGGGGATACGTCCACCTACCTTTATCCCGCGGGTAAATCCGGTCCGGTGACCGGAAACAACGAGCCGGGCTCCAACGGTCTGCTGCTGAACCCCGCCGGAGAACTGGTGCTGATGCAGCACGGTGATCGTCGGGTAGCGAAGATGCTCGCGCCGCTCACCGCACCCCGGGCAAAATATACCCCGCTCGGCGATAATTACGGCGGCAAACGGCTCAACAGCCCCAACGACGGGGCTTTCGACGCCGCCGGTAATCTTTACTTCACCGATCCGCCCTACGGATTACCGGACGGGATGGACGACCCCGGCAAAGAACTGAGTTTTCAGGGGGTGTACTTTCTCCCGCCTTCCGGCGAAGTAAAACTACTCGACTCGCTCAGCTACCCGAACGGTCTGGCGTTCTCTCCCGACGGAACAAAGATGTACGTTGCCGTCTCCGACCCGAAACACGCGGTGTGGTACCGGTACGACGTGGTAGCTCCCGGCGTGGTGACCAATAAAAAGATATTCCGCGACCTCACCCACCTGGCCGGGCAAAAGGACCAGCACGGCCTCCCCGACGGACTAAAGGTAAATAAGCGCGGCTACGTCTTTGCCACCGGCCCGGGCGGCGTCTGGATCTTTGATCCGGCCGGTACGCCGCTTGCGCGAATCCGTACCGGCCGACCGACGGCCAACTGTGCGTTCGGATACGGGGAAAAGCGGTTGTTCATGACGGCGGATGATTATATTTTAGCGGTGGACCTGAAGTGAGGAAGGCAGTGAATCAAACTACTTAGTCCCCCGCGGAATCAGCGTACTCGGAAACACCACGCAACTTTCGTTTCCGTCCGGCCCAACGGTGGAAACCCCGAAGTAATAATTGTCGACAACGATGTTCGTGAACGTATGGGTCAGCTGATCGGCCGGCACGAAGCGCTTGTGCGTCCACTGCGGCTCGGTGGTGAGGCGGTAATGCACGTAGTATCCGGCGATCTCCGTCCTGGTTTCCGGTTTGTCCCACTTCAGGCGGGCGCTGGGTTCCACCGTGCCGCCGATCATGACGAGGGGTGGGGGAGGCGGGGCGGAGGCGAGGCCGGCCAGGGAAACGGCGTTGACGCCGGTCAGTTTGGCGGCGTAGGGGAAGTTGACGTGTTCGAGCTTGTCGCCGTACTCGATGCCGTCTTCGGTGCGGATGTCCTGGTGCTGCTGGGTGTAGTTTTCGTGGGTTTCCATGATGCGGATGCCGGGGAAGCCCGCGTCGTTGAAGGGGCGGTGGTGACCACCGCGGCCGAAGCGATCCAGGCGATAGATCATCATCGGTTTCAGGTTGGTGGTGTACTGGGTGGTTACGCGGTGGATGTAGCGGGCCAGCTGGCGGCTGGGGCCGTCGACCTCGCCGCCGAAGAAGCGGCGAAAGATGTTCTGGCGCTCATCGTTGGCGCTTTCCGGGTAGTAGGGCTCGCTGAAGATGCGAAAGGACGTGTTGTCGGTCACGCCGTCGATGCCGGTGATGTTGCCGATCATATCATTGTTGAGCACGGCCTGGAGGTTCCAGTTATTGTCCTGGGCGTATTTGGCCAGGCCCTTGCCGCCGAAGAGCCCCTGCTCTTCGCCACTGAGGCCGACGTAGGCGATGGAGCCGGGGAACTTGTACTGCGTAAGCGTACGGGCCGCTTCGAGCACGCCGGCCATTCCGCTGGCGTTGTCGTTGGCGCCGGGGCTGTCGTCGGTGCCGTTCAGCGGATCGCTGATGCGGCTGTCGATATCGCCACTCATCATCACCAGGCGGTTGGGGTCGGCGGTACCGCGCTGGATGGCAACGACGTTGACGACGTAGGTGGCGGTGGGGATGCGGCGACTTTCGCCTGCGGGCACCAGGTTGCGCTGGTAGAAGACCTCGAGGCAGCCGCCGCAGTCTTTGCTGATGCGCTGGAATTCGGCGTGAATCCAGCGGCGGGCGGCACCGATGCCGCGGGTGTTGCTGAGGGTGTCGCTCAGCGTGTGGCGGGTGCCGAAATTGGCCAGGCGGGTGATGTCCTGCTTCAGGCGTTCGGCGCTGGGGGCGTCGGCGATGTCGTACAGGCGGGCGTCTTCGGCGGGTGGGGCGCCGCTTTTTTGGGCGCGGACGCTGGTGCAGAGAAAGACCAATAAGAGTAGGGATAGTTGATAGCGTTGTCTCATGAAGGCCAATTTACGGCGCGGGCGCGGGAATGCAAGGTGCCGTTATGAGGAGCAATGGTGGTTTACCGGCCCGGCCGTAGCATTTTCGGATAACAAACAAGAGCTTCGTAGCACAACACCGGCTTCAGGCGGACGAGCGGTCCGGCATTGCCAATAACCCTTCATTGCACCCGCGTCCGCGCCTAATCAGCCGGCGCACTCAACCTAAGCCCAACCCGTGACCTTACCAATAGACCAACAGAAACCTCACCCATGTACCTGATCACCGGAGCCGCCGGCTTCATCGGCAGCGCTCTTGTTGCCCACCTTAACGCCCTGGGCGAAGACAGGCTCATTCTCGTCGACGACTTCCTCAACTACCCGGCCAAGGCCCCGAATCTGACGGGAAAGCAATACCTGCAAACCGTGGAGCGCGACGATCTCTTCCGCGTATGGGACCGGGAGCAATGGCACCTCAAAGGCGTCTATCATCTCGGTGCCCGCACCGATACCGCCGAACCCAGCAAGCCTCTCTTCGACCGCCTCAACCTGAACTATACCAAGGAAGTATGGAACCGCTGCACCGAACTGAAAATACCCCTGATCTACGCCAGCTCCGGCGCTACCTACGGCCTCGGCGAGCACGGTTACAAAGACGATGATGCCCTCGCCGAAATACTTGTACCCCTCAACGAATACGGCCGCTCGAAAAATGACTTCGACCGTTGGGTGCTGACCCAAATCGATACGCCTCCCCATTATTACGGACTTAAATTCTTCAACGTCTATGGCCCCAACGAAAACCACAAAGGCCGCATGGCCAGCGTGATCTGGCATACCTTCAACCAGGTGCAAAAAACGGGGGCGATGAAGCTCTTCCGCAGCCATAATCCTGATTATGCCGATGGCCACCAGCGCCGCGACTTCATCTACGTCAAAGACCTCGTTGCGGTGAATTACTGGCTGATGACGGAATTGCCGAGCCCCAACGGACTCTATAACCTCGGTACCGGACGGAGCAGGACGTTCCTTGACCTGGCCACAGCGACCTTTGCCGCCATGGACCGCCCACCGGACATCAGTTTTATCGATACTCCGGCGGATATCCGCGATAAATACCAGTACTTTACCGAAGCGGATATGGCTAAATTGCGCCGGGCCGGCTATGATCGTCCTTTCATGACCCTAGAAGAAGGAGTCAATGATTATGTGAAGATTTACCTGATGACGGGAGAGTATTGGTAGTTTTGGCCTAAAACACAGCAATTGTGACTGTCTTCAAGTCTTCAGGCAGTCCTCCAACGTTAAGCCATAATTGTCTGCAAAAATCACTTGTCCTTGCCCGAAAAGATTACTGAAAGGTCACCTCTCCTCCCCGTGGGGAAGGGCCGGGGGAGAGGGTTTGACGCGGTGAAGGTAATTTGCACTACACACACACTAATAAAATTTAGAAACCACTCCACAAATGAGCAAAAGACATACCACCCTCGGCGAATTCCTCATCGGTCGCCCCGAAGAGTTTGAATACGATAATGCGGAACTGAGCCAACTCCTGAACGCCATTCGCCTGGCGGGTAAGGTAGTGAGCCACGAGATTCGTAAAGCGGGTCTGGTAGACATTACCGGCACCATTGGTACCACCAACGTGCAGGGGGAAGAACAGAAGAAACTCGATATTTTCGCTAACGAAGCCTTCATCAATACGCTGACTAACCGCGACATCGTCTGCGGCATCGTCTCCGAGGAAGACGACGAGATGATCTCGATCTCCGGTGCCGATAACCGCAACCGCAATAAATACGTCGTGGTGATGGACCCCCTGGACGGGAGCTCCAACATCGATTCCAACATCACGGTGGGCACCATCTTCGGTATTTTTCGCCGCGTATCACCGGTTGGAACACCGGTTACCGAAGAGGACTTTTTGCAGCCGGGTAACCTGCAGGTAGCCGCGGGCTTCATCGCATACGGTACCTCCACCATGATGGTTTATACTACGGGTAACGGGGTAAACGGTTTCACGCTCAACCCCGCCATCGGTACTTACTATCTCTCGCACCCCAACGTTCAGGTACCGAAAATGAGCAACATCTACAGCGTCAACGAGGGCGGCTACGTCCACTTCCCCCAGGGCGTTAAAGACTACATCAAGTATTGCCAGAAGGAGGAGGAAGATCGTCCATACACCGCCCGCTACGTCGGCAGTATGGTTGCCGATGTCTGGCGGACGATGCTGATGGGCGGCATCTATTTCTATCCCGAAAGTACCGGTAAGCCCGAAGGCAAACTTCGCCTCCTGTACGAGTGCAACCCCTTCGCTTTCCTGATCGAACAGGCGGGCGGCATGGCCACCAACGGGCACCAGCGCATCATGGACATCAAGCCTACGGATATCCACCAGCGGATGCCGTTCTTCGGCGGGTCTAAACAGATGGTGGAGCGGGCGATGAAGTTTATTGCGAAAGCCAAGTGATGGAGAGGTTTGTAATTGGTCGTAAGCTGCCGCTACAACACCTGCAAAATGCCACAGCACTACAAATTGCCAGACAAACTCGGAAACCTACCGGGTAACGATACTGCTCAACCCCCGCGTCATTTCCCTGATGATTCCTTTGCGCTTGGGATCATACACCCAATTGGTGTCGAACCGGCCGAGGATTTCCGCGTTCGCTTCGGTCGACAGCGCCAGGGAGTGAAACTCCGTTGCTTTATTTTGCTGAAAGAACCGGACCTCGTTGAGGATGTCCTGGTCGATCTTATACATCACGAAGTCGGAGATCATGAGTACGTCGGCGTCTTGGTAATCGTTGCCCTTCAGCTGCCGGAGGGCTTCGTAGAGGGCCAGCGTGGCGTCGGTGCCGCCGTAAAAGGACATGCGCAGGAAAGCGGCCAGCTCGTCGATGGAGTTGGCAATGTCGTACAGATCGATGGTTTGCACACCGGTGCTGAAGCTGATCAGATAGGCACGGCGATTGGTGTTGATGGCCATTTTCAGAATGCCGAGGGTCAGTACCTTGGCGATCTCTTCGGGCCGGCCCATCATCGACTGGCTGGTGTCTACGCAAACGATGAACGGCCCTTTCTCGCGCTGCTTTACCCGCTGGTTAACTTCCATGATCTGATCTTCGCTGCGCACCAGCCGGCGGTCTTCGTAGCGGAGGGTGAGAAGGCGCTCGTCGGCGAATTTTTTGAGGAACATGGTCTCCGTTGCGGCGTCACTCAGTAGCGCCGCTTCGGAACTGAGCAGGTGGCTGAGGTTGTTACTCTCCTCGATGCCGACGATTTCCGTTTTGAGCATGGGATCGATTACCCACTCCTGGCGGACGATGGTTTTCTCGAAAGTCTCTTCCTCAATTTCGATCTCGGCTTCGCGGAGTTGCCCGAGCAGGTCGGCGAGGCGGCGGAGGCTTTCCTCGTCCTGAAGCAGCTCGTCGTACTGCTTGAGGGCGTCGAAGCTGGTGGATTGCCAGAGATCGCGGCTCATGTCCCAACCCAGGTAATCGCTGAAGGGGTTGATGATGGATTTGAGGCGGCGGTACTCCTCTACTTTCCGGCCGAGGAGCTCGACGTAGCTTTCCTTGGCTTCGCTGAACTGTTTGAGTTGCCAGGCAAGGATTTTCGCCTGCAGCAGGGCGTCCCACTGGCTGAGCAGGTCGGTCAGGATGCGCTCGAAGTCGGCCCGGTCGGCGTCGCTCCAGTCGGAGAGGTCTTTGGCGAAGAAGCGGTCGAGACGGTTCTGGTAGAAGCTGGTGTCGAGTTCTTCCTGTACGTAGAGCGAGCGTAGGTTCTGGAGCAGGTAGGGATAGCGGGTGCTGAAGGCCTTGATGGGGGTTACGCTCCAGCCGGAGAGCAAGTCGGCCTCCTTGCCGTAGGGGTGCTTGCTTTCTACCCTGGCGAAGGTCTTCTTGATCCAGTACAGCGTATCAAGGATGATCTGCCGGGTGATGCTTTCGTTGCCGTCGCAGACGAAGAGGAGGTGGTCGATGGCGAAGACCTCGTCGAGGGCGCGCAGGAAGTAGGCGGCGTAGCGATCGTTAAGTTCGTCGCCTTCGTAAGGACGGTTGTCGACCTTCGCCTTCAGGTACTCAACCAGGTAGCGGCGGGTGCGCCGGTCGAGCAGCTGGCCGAATTCTATGAAGCGTTGATATTCCTGGTCGAGCAGATCGATGGTGGGTACTTTGGCTTAGATAATGTTGGGGTGGGGGGGAAGGTTCACCGGAATGGCGTAGAGAAATAAAATTCCGGGCTTGAAAATGCCGCTGTGTTTTGCTCAACTTCTTGGTCGTTTGTCGAAGAAATCAGCCGCACTGAGTTCAACATCATCTTCACCAGTGATCTCGACGATAACTTAGGCCAGGTACGGGCTGATGATTCAGGTGATTTTTCGTATACGGTAAATAAACTTTCCGAAGGTCAGCACCGGGTCATCGCCACCACCATTGATCCGGAAGGAATAGATGCTACTTGTCAGCGTGAGATCAATATCTTGCGTTAACCGAATTTTGCTCAGGCCACTGGGCAAGTGAGTTGTGGGGTTAACAATCACTGACCTTGCATACATGATAGGTGTGTACATTTACATCCCCGTGGCCGCCGTCTACCGTTTATTTCAGTTTTACATCATTTGATTTTTTCCGTTGTCGCTACCTGTGCTAGGATCAGAAGGGATTCGTTGGCCCACGCACTGACAACATGCTTAGGAGATTTACTGTGATAAGTATCGTGACTGCCCCGCAACGTCTTGCTATTATCAGCTATCGTTTTTGTGCAACTCGACAATTGCTGCGTATAGGCGCGAAAGGAAGACTGGAAAGCTGGTGGATCAAGCTGACCAAACACTCGGCCGAAAGTGCCTTGGTGATGGTATTCAATTGCAGCAACACCAAAAAGAGATTGAAATAAATCAAGTTTTGCTTTACCGAACTCTTCTATTTCTACCCACTTATCTGCTCCGCAAAGTATGCCTGCTTGAGCTACCGTGATGATGGTATCAAGACTATGAAGTTCGCCTGAGGGAGAGCGTGGGTCATCGATAACATTAGCAAAAGGAAAGTGTCCAACATTGACCCAAGCTGTTAACAATGCAGACTTAGAGCTTGTTCGGGAATTTAATTTGGATTTTCACTCCAGCGTGTTCAAAACCATCGAAATATTCGCCAAAATTACTAACGCAGCAGAACTTTCTACGGTATGCTCGTAATCAGCGATCAATCTTCGATAGAAATTGAACCAAGCGAAGGTTCTTTCGACCACCCATCGCTTCGTTTCGACGACAAAACCTAGTGTATTATCTGCTCGCTGTGGAACTTCGAAAGTTATTCCTAATTCAGTCACCGCTTCAGCAAACTTACCACGGTAAGCTTTATCGGCCATGACCTTGTCTAGGTTTTCTACTATTAGTGGAACTTGATCCAGTAGATTGATGCCTTGTGGGCCGTCCTGTCGGTTCACAGCGTGGACGTACGCTGCATATATTCATCCCCGGGTATCCGTGAAGATTTGCCGCTTCCGACCATTTATTTTCTTGTTAGCATCTAAGCCGCGATGTTCGTAAATCATAGGCGTCAACTTAACGCTTTGAGAATCAGCTAAACCTGGACTGGGCAAGGGGAAACGGCCGATATTGAGTCGCTCTATTTGATTCAGGGCCAGGTTAATTTTATTGAAGGTATCCTTCTTTTTCCATTGATCGAAGTAGTAATAGACCGCTCGCCAATGAGGAAATTTGGTCTGCGCCAAACTCCGCCACTGCTGACCGTTTTGAGTAATATATAGAATCGCGTTGAAAATCAGACGGAGACTTAATTTACGCTTTCGATTTACATCAAGAAACTGCTTGATAATGAGCCATTGGCTGTCGGTCAGTGGGGTGAATTCACTCCTCACGTTTTACTTAGTTTAGTCACTTAATAAAACAGACCAGCAGCCTATTTTTGTTCCCTAAGAAAATTCCCGAACAAGCTCTTAGAGCTTGCGATTGCCCTGACCTAAATTATCCATCCAGGAAATCCCGAAATTTCTACCTACCTTATTGTCCGATACAGCCATTCCAGAGCTTGTTTATGGTTAACATTTTGCTACGTAGTAATTGGTGTACGCACTAGTTTGCCCAATATTAGCTCCGCTCGTCTTCGCTAAAAAATTCCGCAGTTACGGCTCTACGAAACGTTTATAAAACGACTGGAGCGAATTTTGTCAGCAATCGGCCAAAGTCAAAACCCACAACACACTTTAGTTTTTTGAGGCTTTCTGTATTAAATCTTTTACCCCCGGTAATCGATACCTGATCGATTACTGACTTTAGCTGTTCTGAAAACATTGCGAATCAGTAAGTTAGGGTTAGCTGTTCGGTGGTAAGTTTTTCATGAAAAACACTTTTACAATGCGACCTGATAAATTTTTATGTTCCGTCCTGCTTCTGTTTGTGGGGCTGCTCCTTTTTCCGTCCGTTTTGCCGGCGCAGTTCATCATTACGGACCCCGGGGGAAGTCCAGGGTCAATGCTCCTTGCTGAAGATGTTGTAACGTGTAACGATGCCGACATGCGACTGACCTTCCGACTGACCAGTGCAGGCGTAGCTATGGATCCGGTAGTAACGATTTCATTACCAACGGGCGTACGGTACGTGCCATCTTCGGTCACGATTGAAAGCAGTAATCTGGCCGTTGCCCCCACGGTGGCCCCCAACTCGGGAACGGAAAATCAGCCGTCTTTTCAGCTTACCGGTATGTTTAATGGTGGCGACTTTGTGGTGGTAAGCCTCGCCCGCATTGCCAGTTGTGACGCACCGCCCGGAGGTGGAAACCAGGACGCCGTTACCGTAGTGCCCGGTTCGGGAAGCGCGACGCTTTCCAACAATTACGACGTCCTGGCCGCCAACCTTTCGGTCGTAGCTGACGCCCCGGTTACCACCGCGGTAGGAAATACGGAGACGGTCGCCGGAACGATCACCAACGGTGGAAACGGATGTGTGGATGAGTTCGAGTTAACCGTAATGGACGCCCCGGGAATAATGACCACTGCGTTGGAGGTGATGGGAACACCCCTTACCCCGACGTCTACTACCGGAAATCTGAGTGTTTATACCATCCCCTCCGGCGTTATTGGTGGAGACGGTTGTTTTGACGGGGGAGAGACCCTCCAGTTTACCAGGGACGTAGTCATTACCTCCTGCGATCTGGCCGGAGACGGGTACGCCGTGCGCTACGGCTGCTTCGGCTCGGTTTGTCAGGCGTCCAATTTCGCGAATCAGCAGTTTAACATCGGATTCACCGTACCCCGCGTCAGGTATACCGGAGGTAGCGTAGTGCAAGCCACCAACCTGTGCCGCGACGTTATCGTTGAGCATACCTTTACCAATCTGGGTAACGGAGCGGCCTTTGATCTAATCTATTTGGCGGGATTCGGTGCTTCCGGGCTTACGCTGGCGGGCACCACTTCCGGGGTTCGGAAAATGCCGGTCACCGATGTCTCCGTCAATGGCATTTCGGTTCCTTTCGTTACAAACGGTGTCTTGGGAGGACTGGAAGCCGACCTCAGTGCCTTGGCCGCTGATCCTGATACGGGAGGATTGGAAGACCTGGACCTGGATGGACAATTCGACGACCTCCCGGCCAATGCCGTATTTACCATTACCCTCACCCATACGGTTGAACCGGAAACGAACTGTCCGGCCAACAGATCTTCCGGGGCGTACAAAACGACTATCGGTTATACTGACCAGTGTGAAGATTCCGTGCCCCGGTTTATTCAAAATGCCGCAGGCTCCCTGACTGATTTTACCCAAGACAGCCGGGGTTCGATTATTGGCCCCGCGGACATCCAGGATACGGAAACTATTGAAATAGAGGTTTGTGGTACACAGCGGTTCGGGGGGAGCTTCATCAATTGCCCCACCGGTGAGTTAAGCCTGGTGGGTAATCTGCCCCCGGGCTTCACCCTGAATTTCGCCGAGATCAACGAAGTGGTTTCCAACGATGTCGTTTTCAGGAACGATAGCGTATTCGTGACCTCACCATTCGTGAGCGCGCAAGAGTTTTGCTACAAGCTGAACCTCACTTTCAGTTGTGATGACTACCTCGCCGACCCTGACCGGGATACTGACTTTGACTTCGTCCTGGAATATGAATGCGATGCTGACGCGGGCTGTGACGCGACCCGCGAAATCTTCAGTTGCCCCATCTACAGCCCAAATGTGCAATGCGGCGATTGTGAAATCGGGGGACTGACTACCCAGAATACCCTGGCCGTTCGCCAGACCACCGGCTTCGAAAACCCACTTACCTGCGAGATATACGCCGACCCCGCGGACCTGACCGCGCTGCAACTCAAGCGCGCGATGCCTTGTGATACCGTCTGCATCCAGGCAAACGGCGTTCAGGTAAATGGTACTTCCGGCCCGACCTGGGACAACGCCTACTTTCACCTCGAGTACGATCCGGTAGCGTCCAACGCCACCAATACACTTACCTACACCGGAGGTACGGTGGAGATCGTAGAAGCAGCCACCGGGACGGTTTTTGAATGCCCGATACCCGCTCCTCAGCAAGTTAGCATCAATGAACCGGGGTCAGCCAATGACAAACATATAATGGACTTTGATCTGACCGACTGCCTTTCCGTCCTGCCCGGAAATTTACTACGGCCGGGAGACAGCGTCAACGTCAATCTCAAAGTAGTGGTGGAAAAAACGGGATCACTGGACAACGACGTTCCGACGCAACTGGAGGACATCAAGATCTTTCACTATAACCTCGTGGATACGACCTCACCTCCGGACATGGTTCTGGATACGGTTACCTGTAACTTTTATGGACTGGAATTGTACTTACACGAGGCCGTTAACGGCGGTGGCGGTGGACTGACCAACCGGCAGGTTTCGGGTTGTAATTTCTACCGGGGATTTAAGACTTTTCCTTTCTCCGGATCGGAGGACTGGTATCCGAACGAGATCAGACCCAACCGAAAGCTGGATTCCGTCATAATCGAATTTACCTCCCGGGATATCCTGGACTTTTCCTCAGTGGAACTTCGGGCGGAAGGAAATCCCGCCGATGGCTACGGCGCCCAGACCTACATCTCTTTCCCTTTAGGTACCCCGGACAGGATTGTGGAAAATGCCGCGATCCGGCGGTATATCTGGATCAACGACGGCTCATTCCCTCTGGGAGACATGAACGGCAGGTTCAACAGCCAGGGTGGCTACAGCCTGCTGGCCAATTTCTTCCCCAGCTGTGAAAGCATCGACGGAACCCTCACCATGGGTTTCTACGCACAACAGTACGGTTATTCCCACGACCCGTCTTGTTATCAACCAACCACGAATATCGGGCGGGTGAGGGTAGATCACAACCTGCCTACTACAACCCTGAGCGACCAGACGGGTGCGGTCGAAGCCACCAATGACACCGTCAGTTGGGTGGTCCAGGTTCAGAACTCGGTGAACGTTAGCGGTGGCTTCGTTTTCCTCGGTTTTGAAGATCTCGCTACAAGCAACATCGATGTGGTCGGCCTGAGGGACGTTGCCGCCGACACCATCATCCCCATACTGTCATATGCCGACGGGGATTGGGCGGTGATAAATACGGACTTCCCCCGCCAGGGGGCACTTGACTATGAGGTAATAGCCGTATTAACCGGTTGCGAACAAGATGACGTACGGGTGATCACCGGCTTTGCTTGTGACGGACCGCCAGATGACCCTACCGACTATCCCTGCGATTTTGATGAGGTATCCCTTGTCGCCGGTCCGCAGGATTCACGCGTTCAGATCAGACTAAACCAGGCAAACGGACCCTTTGATCTTTGTACCATCATCCGCGATACCGTCATTATTACCAGCGCAGAGCGTGCGTTTATAGACAACGGTCTACTCTGCATACCCTTGCCGGCCGGGTTTACCGAGAGCGACGCACTGGTTGAGATAACTTACCCACGTCTGAGCGGACCAACCGAAATCTTCGCTATTGAGGTTCGGAACGATACGCTTTACGCTGACCTTACGGAGCATTCCCGAATCGGAGAGTCGGGCGTACCGGGTACCGACAACGCGCTTACGCAGGAGGAAAGAGAAGTATCCGTTGAACTGAGCTGGATCACGGATTGTAATTTTCGGGGAGGCAGTACCTACGCTCCGGTAATCTTTGCCGATCGCCCCTGCGGCGATCCGGCCATCGGGAATGGTTCCAGAACCGTATCCGATGGAATCAACATTATTGGAGCCGCTCCTCCGTCGATTAACACTTTCGGCTCCGACATCACTCCCGACATCGTTCAGGGGTGCGAAGACCTGATGATCTCCATCCAGACCTCCATCGTGCTTGGCGAAACCTCCGACCGGGATTCCCTGCAGATCGAACTGCCGCAGGGCCTGATCTACGAAGCCAACTCCTTCACCTGTACGGCCGACGACGCCACCGATCAGCCGGATTGCCCCACGTTCGTCCGGGTGGACGTGGCGCCCAACGGTGCCCAGACGCTGGTTTTCAAAATAGCTCCGAACATCACCCCCGTGACTACATTTATGCTCGATATCGATGCCATGGCCGCCGCGGGAGGTATCTGTAACGGCGAAGGCGTATTAAGGCTGACCACGACCAGCTCGAATGACGGAATTACCTGTCCCACCGACCCCGATATGGTCTGCGACAATTTTACCATCATTACCGGGGAAGCAACGGATACCATTAGTTTTCTGAAACCGGTAGTGGACCTGTCCGAATTCATGGCTTGTACCGAAAACGGCCTGTACCAGATCGACGGTACTATCACCGTAGATACGCTGGATATTGCCGCCGACGAGTCCGTTACAATCGAGTTTTTCTGCCCGGCAAACCCCGACGTTACCATTGGTGACATCACCATCGACGGGCCAATCGTCCGGGCTACGCCTACGGCAATTTCGGGCACGATACCCGCCGGTTGCGCCGGTCAGCAACTGATCGCCAGGATCATTGCCGACGGGGGCGACAACTGTATCTGCGAAGACGCTGAGGTCACTTTCGACATACTCCCGGAAGTATTCGTAGATGCCGGTACGGACGCAACCATCTGTGGAACCGACGGCTTCGTACTGTCTACCGGACCAATTATGATCTCAGGAGGCGTCACGGACGGCATCTGGTCAACGGACGGAGACGGAGAGTACCAGGACGTAACGGGAATGCCGGCAACGACATTTTCCGAAGTAGTAACCTACGTGCCCGGTACGGATGACCGACGAGCCGGACAAGTGGTACTTACGCTTACTTCGGATCCCCCCGGTGCCTGTGCACCAGTGACGGATGATTTGCTGCTGACCATCCTAAACGTAGACTGCGGCTCATTTTTTTGGGATGGCACCGGAGAGTAGAACCGGGGCCGCAGATTTCTGCTTTGGTCGCCACGTCGGAGGCCGGCACGGTGGCAAAACTGACGGACTTAGCTGCTGCTTTTTATGCATGGTCCAACCCGTGAGGTAGTCTCGGGCGCGGCCGCGGGTGCAAACAAAGTTGATGAAGAGCAAGGGGAGGAGGCATCCTGGTCTCCTTGAGTAATGATTTTGTCCAGCAAGATCAGCAGTTCTCAATTTGGCTTCAATTAACCTCACCCCGGCCCCCAGGTCTAACGCATACTATTTAAGAAAACCTTGTCCCGAGTCTTATCCGACCACATCGCCCGCATTCTTTTGTGCTTTACACCAACCTTGCTTGGTCCATCAGCATGTAGATTGATACTCATCTTTCGGACCAGACTACAGTTGGAAGCTGGATTTGCGTTTCGCGCTCGGTTCCCATCTTCTCCAAAAGTGACATCAAGCGTCCAATGCAGTCGATTCTCTATACTCCAGTGGCCCCGAACTTTGCTCGCCAGGTCTGCTATTCCCTCACCAAGACTGGTGATATAATAGTGAACTTCCAAGCTTGGCTCGTCGGCGCTACGAGTAACTCGTCGCTGGCGTGTCACTTCGATGAGTTGCGATAAACCGCTATAGCCAGCCATAACCGCTAAGGGTAAAGCGGTAGCGGCAATGCTGCGATAAGTACGTTTCTCTTCGCGCCCGTGCCCCGTTTCTTCCGTAACGTGTACGGACTTAGCCACTGAGGCATCAGCGAAATCAACTTGAGTAGCCTGGTGTAAAATGGGGCTTTTGCCCTTTAGTGCCATGAGGTAATCCGCCGTTTATCAATGATGAGCTCAAGGAACTCTCGGCTGCAGAAGTTGGCATCGCCACTGATGCAACATCCTCCGACTGATAGATCCTCAAGTAGTTGCTTAGCTCCCTTGATCTCGCTGAGTTTGCTCGACACATCGCACTGGCCCATGACATACCACTACCCGCAGCAAAAGCATTTACCACTAGCTTGGCGTACTTGCCTCCCTCATCCTTCTTTTTAGACTGGTCCATTTTATCAGCACTCCCCGCCAGTCGCTTACCATCAAAGTTTATCAACTCGTTGGCTTCCAGGTCGAAGGTTTCGGCCACCCAGGCGATGAACCATCGTTCAAAGGCATGTCGTTCAATCAGACTTAGCATTCTACCCAAAGTATCGTGAGAAGGAGCTCCATACTTGTAGGGGTAATACTTACGCAGCCATTCTATTTTCTCTTCGCCAAAAACGGCCATCTCGGTAAGTTTGTCACAATAGCTGACCGAAGCGGCTACCACTAAGAATAACACCTCGGGAAGGGGGTAATGGACAAGGTAGGAATCCCTGGGATCAGGGATTTGATCGATGCCAGGTAGTGGATCAATGAAGCGCTCAGAGGGAGCTTGGCTTTTCATGACTTATTTAACAGCACATCAACCTGACTGGATTAATTGAATAGTATGCGTTAGCCCTGGGGACCGGGGGTGAGGGAGATTCGTGCATTCATTTATACACACCAGGATATATACTGGGGAGTGTGGTGATCTCCCTGCTTCTTAAAGCTTTCACCGCACCTGCGGCCGCGCCTAAAACCCTCGCCCTCCCGCCTTCTCGGGCAGCCGGGCCTGCAGTCACTTCCCGACATCCTGACCGCTGAATTAATGCGTATAGGGCCAGCCGCGCACTCCTGCGGATGGAAGCCTGTTACCCCAAACGCCGGGAATTTCTTCGTTTCGTGCTCGATCAGTACGTGAAGAGCGGGGTGGCCGAGTTGGATGATTCGCGCCTCAAACCTTTACTGGAACTACGGTACCAGGCGCTGACCAACGCCAAACGAGCGCTGGGGAGCAAGTCGGAAATCCGGAAAGCTTTTATCGGGCTACAGGAAGATTTGTACGTCGGATGAAGCAAGCCGCTCCACCAACGGCGGAGCGGCTCAGAAAAAACCACTTAGAGAAAATTCTTTAGTCGGATGAAGTATGCCGGCCGCTGAAAAAGCCCGCCGGCCATCTGCTAGCGGTGACTATAGCCGGTCCAGGTTAAACCGTTTCACCACGTCCATGACTTTATCGGCCAGCTTTCGATCAGCGCTGTAACCGGTTTTGGCCAGGGCGGCGATCCACTGCTGGTAGTTCACGGAGTTGTCGGCCAGTTCCGGAAAGCGCTTATTGAGAAATTCACTGTGCGCGCGCCAGTTACTCCAGGCATTATCGTAATAGCTGCCGTTGGTGACGGGATCGAAGTGATTGTTGTTGCGCTTGGCGGCATCGCTTTGCCCCGCCTGGCTGAAAAGGATGGCCAGGGCCATGTTTGCCGGAGCGGGGATGTTGAATTTAACCTCTTCACCCTGGGCTACTTTTTCAAACCGGTTGACGTAAGCGCGCACGCTGGCGGCGTCGAGCGTATTTACGTCCCACTTGAGCGGGGTGGTACCGCTCGTCGATGTACCGCTACTGGTGCTGCTGACCGGTAGGAACCCCAGGCCGGCGTTTGCGGCGGACCCCGCCGTGCGGGATGTCTTACCGGCCGAATGCCGACCCTCTGATTGCCCCATCGCGATCCCCTCCTTGCCAACGCTGACGGTGAAATCGACCTGCTTCTGCGTGAATACGAACAGCGCCAGTAGCATCAGTCCGATACGAAACCAGGTGAGTCGGAAGCGCTGCATCCAAGCGGGAGGAATATACTCGGTGTTGGAAGCCTTGTGCCGAAGCGAGACAAACAGCTGGCTGAGGCGGGCGCGGGTGCGGCCCCAGAGTAATTTCCAGTCGATGGTGAGCACCCGGTCGTTGCCGTTGCGGCGCGCCGGGGAGGAATTGGGAGAAGACATAACCGTTTAACTTTTTGCAACCTGCCACCAATTGTGGCGACGATAGCAAATGTAAGGCGGTTTGTTTTTAAAAGCAAGTTTTTGTTTTAAAAACTTATTTTTAGGCCGTAGTTGTTGAATCCAGGGGCGGATGTACTGGTCTAAATGTCGGCTAAACCTTTTTAATCAAGATTCTGATCGGTGATCCGTCGCTGCCTGCGAGTTTCAGCGGCAGGCAGATCATTTCATAATCGCCCTCGGAGGTCTTGCGCAGATCGACCCCTTCGATGATCCACACGTCGGCACTCATCAGGGCGCGGTGGGTCTGGGGGTTTCCTTTATGAAAAGGCCCGACCGAAAGATAATCGACACCGATAAGGGAGAGTTTTCGTTTCGCGATCCAGGCGGCGGCTTCGGGGCCGATGCCACGGTAGTCTTTGTCGAAGGGGTCCTGCAGCCAAAAGGCTTTATCGGAGTTGGGGGTGCGGAGGATCAGTCTTTCGCCTGCTTGCAGGGGGCGGGTGCGGGCCTCGTAGGCGTCGAGATGCTCGGGGCGGACCTCAGCGGGGCAGTCGATGGCAGCGATGCGAACGGGGCCCAGCCCGACGTGGATGGGGGCGCGGCTGATGTCGATGCCTTCGGCCATAAAGTGGTTGGGGGCGTCCATGTGGGTGCCCGAGTGCGCGCTGAAGTGCAGCATGGTGACCTTGGCCTGATCCCCGCAGTGGATACAGCTCAGGGTGTCAAATGTCGTGGTGGGCTGATCGGGCCAGCCGGTCATTCCTTCGAAAATGGGGTAGGTCACATCGGTCCAGCCTTCGTACCAGTTGTTCATGGGTAGGAGAATTTTTAGTTATTGGTGAAAGTAGGACAAATGTAAATACCGACATACGCATATGTACGAGTAGCTTTGTTTTTCAAAGTTAAAATGCTCCGGCAACTACGTGCGACAAGTGTCTGCATGCGGCCAGAAAAATACGATCCGGCGCGAACGCAGGAATGCAAAGAACGCTACAAGGCTTCTCCACTGCGGACCACTAGCTTAACCCCCGAACCGCAGTCCCATCGTCTCAACTTTGAACATTGAAATCCAGCGGTATATTCTTATGGGTAAAATCGCTGTGCTTCCCTTCCTCCGGGCATACTTAGTGTGGTTGCTCATCCTGATTAAACCTGGAGCTGAGCATCGTCTCCAAAGCGGTGCAAAGTTTTACCCGTCTCCGGTTTTGTACCTTTATGGTCAGTATTACTGTCTACATTACCGATTTTACAAGATGCAATCCCAAAAAAAACACCTCCTCCCGGCCATTCTCCTGGCCTGGATCTGCTGCGCCGTATTACCCGGCCAAAGCCACAAAAGCCTTCGCCTGGAAGTTTCCGATGCCGACCGCGCCGAACTTCGCCTGCAGGACAAGGCCCGTGAGCATACCCGGTTTTCCGCTCCCTTAGACCTCGACCTTGCACCTGCGACCGCGCCCGATACTTACGACTTTGAGAACGGGGAGTGGACCTGGTCGCATACCTTCACCGTCTCCGGCGCTACCGGTCTCGGCCTTTTCCTCGACCGTCTCGACCTGCCCGTCGGCGGTCACCTGTCCCTCGCCAACGCGTACGGCCGGAAGGGCGCTTTCACCCAGGTCGACGCCAGCTATAAAAATCGCCTCTTCACCGACTTCCTGCCCGGCGAGTCCGTTACCCTCACCTACCGCGGACCACTGCCCGAAACCGTTCCGTTCCGTATCTGGCGCATCGACCACGTCTACCGGCCCGACCGCTGGAGAGATCCCCGCGATAAAGGGTTTGGGGACAGCAACGAATGCCACGTCAACGCCAACTGCGACCAAGGCGACGGCTGGGACGACGAACAATCCGGTGCCGCCCGCATCAACCTCGTCGTGACCGAAGGCGTCGGTTTCTGCTCCGGTAGCCTCATTAACAATACCGCCATGGACGGCCGCCCGTTTCTGCTGACCGGATTTCACTGCATGGACGGCTTCACCCCGCTTTACGACCTGTGGGCCATCGACTTCGACTACACCGGCACCGGCTGTGAAGATCCCGCCGAAGAACCCGCCCCCACCCGCTACATCGGCGTGGAACAACGTGCCGGGCTGCAGGCCACCGACTTCCTGTTGCTGGAGATCACCGATACGACTTTCGTCGCCGAAGACCATTTTTTCGCCGGCTGGGACCGCTCCCCGGGCGACGTGAGCGGTCCCATCACCCACTTTCACCATCCCTTTGGCGACGTGCAGAAGATCGGTGTATCCGTACCGGAGGGAATGACCGTCCTTACCGATCAGATCACCTGGAACAGCGACGTGGTGACGCCGCCCCGCCACCATTTTGTGCTCGACTATGCCGTAGGAACCTTTCAGCAGGGTAGTTCGGGCAGCGTGTATTTCGACCAGGACCACCGCATCCGTGGCACCCTGAACGGAGGCAACGCCAACTGCCCCGGCCCCAGCGAAGCTTTCGTCGGCCGCTTCCACCTCAGCTGGGAAACCGGGATGGCCGACAGCGCCCGGCTCCGCCCCTGGCTCGACCCCCTGGGCACCAACCCCATGACCCTCGATGGGGCCAACCTCGTGACCCAGCGCTTCGTCAGCGGCCGCGTCACGCTGGAGGGGCAACCGGTGGAAGGCGCGACCATCGTCTTCCAGTGGCCCCCCACGGGCCGGGTGGAATACACCACCGATGCCGACGGTTTTTACCGGGGCGTGCGCCCGCAGAACGTTTCGGCATTCGGTGTCAGCGGCACCTACGAACGAGACGAGCCCGCCCTGGAGCTGGCCGTAGACGTAAGCGACCTCATCAGCGTGCGCCGGCACCTACTCAATCTCAACCCTCTCTCCCCCGAGCGACGGTTGGCCGCTGATGTGAATAATACCGGTACCGTCCGCGTTTCCGATATCACCCTGATGACGCGCGTCATCCTGAACGTGACCGACTGGAGGGGACGCCCCAACTGGTTGGTGGTCCCCGTCGGCTACTCGCTCAATCCCCTGCCGGCCCGGCCCTTCGAACCCATCGGGATTTCCCTCAACAGCCGGGCGGTGCACGAGTTGAGCATCGATTTCTTCGTGCTGAAGACGGGGGATGCGAACGGTGATGTGGGCCAGTAATGACCGCTTAACCCGTCAGGGCAGCGCTGATTAGGTGCTTTGATTTCTGCACGATCTGGTCAGCGGTCATCCAGAGGCAAAAACCCGATCACCCATGCTCAAGCAATATTTGGCCCTGCTCTGCATTTTATTCTTGCTTTGCACCGGCGTCCGCGTCCGGATCCCTCTTGCCGAAAACGAAACCCCGGTTCCCTCCGCAATTACCAGCGCCACCGTTTTCCTAAAGGGCGCGCAGGTGAACCGGGCGGCCACGCGGTGGTGGACGTCAATGGGGAACCACTCATCGGGCCCGTGCTGCCGGTGACGGGTACGGATATTGGTGCCACGACGGATGTTGGCACCGGCGAACACCAAGGAACTAATTTTCCAGTTCGTGGGTATCATGAACAAAAAGGAACCGCTTACCGATGGAGAGCAGAACATCGTGCTGGAAGAAAACGACTTGGCGCTGAGTGAAGTAGTCGTTGGCCAGTAAGTGGCATCGCCGCCGGGGTGCAAATTCGGGGAATGAGCAGTAAAAGACAGCAGAATGAGGAGGAATCGGCCCTGTACCGCCAAGATGCGCCCGCTCCCGTACCCGTCAATACCGAGCGCCGCCCCACCACCGTGGTTTTCGACATCGAACTGCCTTATATCATCCCCGCCGACGGTAAGGCCCGCGACGTGGAGATCAAGCGGCACGACCTGCCCGCTACCTACAGCTACCTGGCTGTACCAAAGTTCAGCCTCACTGCCTTTCTGAAAGCCACCGTTACCGTCTGGGGCCCGTACGACCTGCTCAACGGCGAAGCCCAGCTTTTCTTTGAAGGCACCTACCTGGGCACCACCACCCTCGACGTCCGCAACACCAACGACACCCTCGAGCTGTCCCTTGGCCGCGACGCCGGCGTCCTCGAGGAGCGCAGCGAGACCGACGAGTACCGCAAGCGCAACTTCTGCGGCGGCAGGGTGACCGAGAGCCGGGGCTACACCATCAGCGTACGCAACAAAAAAGAACAGCCGCTTAAGTTGGCCGTGCTCGACCAGGTACCCGTCAGCGCCGATGAAGACGTGAATGTAAAACTGAAGATTCCGGTTGGCATCAGCCACGAGGAGAAGACGGGGATGCTGACCTGGACATTGAACCTCGCTCCGGGAACGGAACAAAAGGTAAACTTTGGATACACGGTAAAGCCGCCCAGGAACCGGCGAATATTGTTGGAGTAGGAATACGCCAGAAATCAGCTATATTGAATCAGAGAAATAAATACCTTGCCATGAAGTATACCTTTATATTGTTGACCTGCCTGCTGGCCTTCACGAACTGCGGAACCCAGAAAAAAGCGACGAGCGCCGCTGGAGGCAAGAAGACGGTCAAGTACAAAGCCGACTCACCCAACGATATCCTCGACGGCAATAAATTTATCATCAAAACCGTGAGTACCGACTCCACATACGGCTACACCGAAGCGAATCCCATTCGCGTGGGGGCTACTTCTCCGGCCAATGAGCGGAGGTACCTTAACTCCATCTACGGGCCGCAGGGTCAGGTACTGAAGTACGAGCGCGCGGGAAGTTGCTGTGATTTCAAAACCCCCAACGGCATGCTCAACGAAACCGGCTTGCTGGATATGTACGAAGTAACCTACCATGGACTCGAAGAGCCCGTTTTGCTCTACCTCGATATGTACGACTACGCGCCCCTGGCGGCTCCGGTGGGCTTCACCCTCAAGGCCAGTTCTAAAATATGATCGACAAAGTTCTCCTCGCCGAAAAACTGACCGAGCAAATCGAACTAACCGAGAAGAAGATTCTTGGCTTCGAAGAGATGTCGGCCCCCGTAACGCCCGACGACGCCATCGGACGCGTCTCCCGCATGGATGCGATCAACAACAAAGCGGTGCAGGAAGCGGCCCTGGCCAAGGCGCGGGAAAAACTGACCAAGCTGAAGGTCATCCAGGCCAACCTCGATGACCCGAAGCTGGGGCTCTGCAAACGGTGCGGCCGGCCCATCCCGATGGCGCGGTTGGTACTGATGCCGGAGAGCGCATTTTGCGTGCGGTGCAGCCGCTGATCCGGTTACCATGTCTTTACGTCGCCGCGGAAAGCTTAAGCCCTCGAGCTGGGGTGATCGCTATGCAAAATCTTCCTCATCCCCCAGTTCCATTCTGGCCCCCGCCAGCTCACTCATCGCATGTGTTTCGCCCAGCCGCTTAGTGACGTCGATCCCGGTGGTGTAAACCCGCCAGGCCTCCGTGTCTTCGCCCAGCTTTTCCAGCAGTTTACCCAGGTGATAATAGGTGCCGGGGTAGTCGGGGTCGTCAGCGACAATGCTCTCATAGACTTCTTTTGCTCCCGCGTCCGCGCCCTCCTTTTCGTACTCCTTGGCGAGCGCGAAACGGAGAAAGGAATCCTTGGGAGCATCGGCCAGCATGGCCTCGATCTGATTTTTGCGCGACATTTATCGGTTTTTCGGTTCGTTGGTATATTGAGCGCAACAATTCTTATCCGCCTATGGCCGAACGACTACTGTTTTTTTTGCTTTTCCTTTCCGCCTGTACCGGTGGTCCGGACGTGCTGTTGGAAAACGACGTGGCTTCCGTTGTGCGGCAGCCATTGCCCCCGGATTTCGACGTCCGGGCCTTCCAGCAGTACAACACCGACGGGGGAGGGGTGGTACTCAACGGCGGTGCGGCGGCCATTGTAGGTCATTTGGCGGGGACGCAGGAGCAATGGCTGGCTTCGGAAGAGCAAGGTCTGGCCGCGCAAAGCATCGTTGTCGTAATCAAAAAAGGGGTCGACCCCGAGTCACCGTCCGTTCTTTCCACCGTCCTCGATGCCCTCGGGGCCGATCTTGTCGCCACGGGCGATACCAACCACTACGTCTTCCTCCGCTCCTTTCGGATCAGGGAAGACATCATTCTCTCCACCAGCCTGCAACGAACCGGACTTACCCAGAACGCCGCCCTCTACCAGTTGGAGAACGCCGGCATTCACGTCCTCAACAACACGGGTATTCCCCTGCGTATGGACCAGGAAATCATTGATTTTCACCTCCCATCCCTCCTCGATTTATATGGCCCGGGCATCGACACCGTACCTTTCTGGCTGGATACCAAACCTTACCCGGGTGTACGCCTTGTTACGAGCAAATAACCTCATGGACCGCGGCGGGTTGCGCGGAGTCCTTTCACCCTGAAACCCGCACCCCGTAACCCCCCATCTATGCCAACCGCCTACCAGAAAGCCATCGATCATCTCTTCACCCAGCTGCCCATGTACCAGCGCACGGGGGCCGCGGCGATGAAGAAGGACCTCACCAACATTCGCATACTGCTTAAATGGCTGGGCGATCCCCACGAAAAGCTACGCTGCGTTCACGTGGCCGGTACCAACGGCAAGGGCACCACCTGCCACCTGCTGGCCGCCGCCCTGCAGGCCCACGGGCAGCGCGTTGCCATGTATACCAGCCCGCATTACCAGGATTTTCGGGAACGCATTAAAATCGACGCCGAGTTCATCCCCGAAGCCGAAGTAGTCGACTTTGTGGACCGGCTGCGGGCCTCCGACCTGGGCATCGAGCCGAGTTTTTTCGAGATCACCGTGGCCATGGCCTTCGACTACTTTGCCCGCCAGAACCCCGACTGGTGCATCATCGAAGTCGGCCTCGGCGGCCGGCTCGACAGTACCAACGTGATCACGCCCGTACTCTCCGTCATTACCAACATCGGCCTCGACCATACGCAGTTTCTTGGCGATACCCTGCCGTTGATCGCTTTTGAGAAAGGAGGCATCATCAAGCCCGGCGTCCCGGTCGTTATCGGAGAAACCCAGGACGATACCCTGCCCGTGTTTCGCGATCTGGCCCGCTCCGGCCGCAGCCAGCTCATCGTAGCCGACCAGGCCTACAACGTAAACCTGGTCGGAATGCGCGGAATGGACAACCTGAACTATTTCTCCATCGGCCTGCCCGGTGCAGAGGCCGGTCTTATCATCGGCACCGACCTCGATGGCCCTCACCTGCCCAAAAATCTCCTGACGGCCTACGCGGCCCTGCTGCTGCTGCACGGCAACGGTTTCGAGGTGAACGGTAAATCGATTCAGTTCGGCTGGAAACAGGTGGCCGCATCGACCTACTACGTCGGTCGCTGGCAGGTGCTCCAGGAGCGCAACCCTTACTGCATCGCCGACAGCGCCCACAACGCCGAGGGACTCCTCCCCGTCATCCGGCGATTGATCGACCTGGGCAAGCCCCTGCACATTGTTCTCGGCGTGGTGAACGATAAAGACCTGAAAAAGACCCTGCCCCTTTTTCCCGCAACGGCAACCTACTATTTCGTGAAGGCGGACATCCCCCGCGGTTTACCGGCCGACGCTCTTCAGGCGGCCGGCGGGGCGTACCGGTTGGCGGGCGCCACCTACGCCTCCGTAGCGGAGGGCTACGAACGGGCCAAACAAGCCGCTCATGCCGACGGGGGTATCGTATTCGTGGGGGGAAGCATCTTTACGGTAGCGGAGGTGCTTTAAACACCTCTTTTCTGACGGGGTCCCACCCCCGGACCGCACTTTGCGGCGGACGACTATTTTTTCCGACACTCCCTTACCTTCGCCGCATGAAATTTCTGATTATCGGGCAGGGCCTGGCCGGAACCACGATCGGGTTTCGCCTCCGGCAAGCCGGTCATGAGGTGCACTACGCCGATGCGCCCGGCCAAACCGCCGCCAGCCGGGTAGCCGCCGGAATCGTCAACCCCGTCACCGGTCGACGCTTCGTTAAAAGCTGGCGGATCGATGAGCTGATCCCCGAGGCAAAAACCCTCTACGGAGCACTGGAAGACCTGCTTGACGTCCGGTTGTGGTACGAGCAGCCGCTGATCCGAACCCTTTACAACCGGGGCGATCTCAACGACTGGCAGGCCCGCTCCGCCGATCCCGGCTATCCGGAATACCTGGAAGACAATCCCGATCCCGGCCGGATTCCCGAACTCACCGCACCGGTTTTTGCCTACGCGGGCGTGCGCCGGGCCGCCCGGGTCGATGTGTCCACCCTGGTGTCGGCGTACCGGCGCAAGATGCTGGCGGAAGGTTGCTTCACCGGGGCGGAGATCGATTATTCAACCATTCCGGCGCTGTTGGGCGCGGACGCAGGTGCAAGGAAAGGAATCGATGGCACCCCTGCCACCTACCACCATGTCATCTGCTGCGAAGGCTGGCGGGCCCGCCATAACCCCTACTTCAGTTACCTGCCGCACGGCGGTAATAAGGGCGAGGTATTGATCGTGAAAACCAGGGCTCCTCTCCTGGACCGGATGTTCAAGCACCGGGTGTTTCTCGTGCCCCTGGCCGATGATACCTACTGGGTGGGGGCCACCAGTGAAAACCGTTTCACCGACGATGCGCCCACCGCCGCCAACCGGGGTTTTCTTGCCGACCGCCTCGCCGAGGTGCTCACCGGGACCCACTACGAGATCGTCGGGCACCATGCCGCCGTACGCCCTACGGTCAGGGACCGGCGGATGTTTATCGGTACGCATCCGGGTTTAAAGCAATTGCACATCCTGAACGGTCTGGGAACAAAGGGAGCCTCCCTGGCGCCACTGGGCAGTCGCTGGCTGTCAGCGCACCTGCTCGCCGGCCAGGAGATCCCCGGCGAAGTGAACATCACCCGCTTTGACCCCAACTGATGTTTGGCTGAGGCACACAACCGTCAGTTGACACGCTTAAAGGCATAATTCTTGAAGCGCAGAATGTTGACGTACTTGTTCTCGAACCGATCCACCTTGGTCTGCTCGAAGTTTGTCGCTCCGGCCGGCACCAGGGCCACCGGTTCAAAACGGAAGCGGGTGTGCAGCAGGTCTTCGGGGTTGGCCTCCAGGGCGTACTGGAAGCGGGTACCGTGCTCGGCGGCCATGCGCAGGAAATAGCGGGTGACGTCGTAACCGACGTAAGCTTCGTCTTGCGGAAGCACGGCGAATCGCTCGTAGAAAGAACGCCGGAAGGCCCGTACCGCGGGGTTGAGTTTGTCGATGTAGACGCTGCTGCTGACGTGGACGTTGGTGCCTTCGTAGTAGTCGAAGTTGATGCGGGTAAAGTCGATCCATTGCGGCAGACCGTACACGGCAACGTTCTGACCGAAATCATCGCGGGTGTCGGTGTACAGCAGGCGCAAAAAGTTGGCCACGAACGACTCGTCTTCGTAGATGGGTACGATGAAGACCGTCTTGCGGCCCGTCAGGTACTCCCGCAACGAGGTCTCCGCCCGGTTTATGTCCACCTCTATTTCTTCCAGGGGTTCTATCTGTGCGTCGCCGGTCAGGATCTTGTACTCGTCCTGGAGGTATCCGAGGCGACTTTTCTGGTTGGGGTCGGTGCTGGTCACCAGTACGATGCGGTCGGCGCGTTGCGTCTGGTAGGCGTGGCGCAGCAGGGAACGCATATGGGTTTCCAGCGTCGGGTTCACCTGCACGTAGTTGGGGTTGTTTTGCGTTATGCCACCCGAAGCACTGTAGGGCGAGATCAGTACGGATTCTTTTCCCCGGACCCCCTCGGCCAACGTGGAGACGTTGTCCTTCAGGTAAGGACCGATGATCAGCTGCGACTGTTGGAATTCGGGGCTGGAAGAGATCTGCTGTGTTTTACCCGGTTTTGCCTGGCTGTCCTGAACGTTGATGTTGTAATTGACTTTTGCCGTACCGCGCATTTCGTCGAGGGCCACCTTGGCACCGCTATAGAAATGCAGGGACCACAGCGAGTTGGCGTCCACCTTATCCTCGCTTCCGAGGTAGCGATCGGTCAGAAAAGGTAAAACGAAATCGACGTTGTAGCCACTCAGCAAACGGGAGCCCTCGGCGGTGGTGCCCGTTTGGGTGATGGGAGAAGCACCGGTGCCGGGGTCGGGGGTGGAACCGGGCGTGGTGCCGGGTACGTAATCGCTGTTGCCTTCTTCCACGATGGGAGGAGTGCGGCCTTCGTCCGTCGTCGTCCAGCGGACGGTGTCCATCCGGTCCGTAGGAGCGTTGTCTACGTAGATATAGGTGCCGGTGACGGGATCATAGACGCGGCGGCTCTGAACGGGATCGAGGTCTTCCCCGTCTTCCTTTTCGTCCCGTTCCGTTCTGGTAGTCCGGTCGGCGGGCGTGGATATTGGCCTGAATAGTTCACAGGATGTGACGCAGAGCATCAGGCAGGCGAAGAGGGCGATGATGCCGGTGTTACTCCCACTCAATGGTGGCCGGCGGCTTGGTACTGATGTCATATACGACGCGGTTAATCCCTTTTACGTTATTGATGATCGAGCTGCTGACGGCGGCGAGAAAGTCGTAGGGTAAGTGACTCCACTCGGCGGTCATGCCGTCGGTACTTTCAACGGCCCGTAAGGCGACGGCCTGCTCGTAGGTGCGCTCGTCGCCCATTACGCCGACCGACTGAACGGGCAGCAAAATAGTACCCGCCTGCCATACCTGATCGTATAAACCATGTTCGCGCATCTTATTGATATAGATGGCGTCGGCTTTTTGCAGTAATGCGACCTTCTCGGGGGTGATGTCGCCCAAGATACGGATGGCCAGGCCCGGCCCGGGGAACGGGTGGCGCTTGATCAGGTGATCGGCCATGCCCATCTCGGTCCCTACCCGGCGCACTTCGTCCTTGAACAGGAAGCGCAGCGGCTCTACGATCTTCAGGCCCATTTTGGCGGGCAGGCCCCCGACGTTATGGTGGCTCTTGATCGTCACCGACGGCCCGTGCACGGAGACGCTTTCGATCACGTCGGGGTAGATGGTACCCTGGGCGAGGTACTTGATGTTGGTCAGTTTTTTTGCCTCCCGGTCGAAGACGTCGATGAAGGTCTTGCCGATGGCCTTGCGCTTCTTTTCCGGATCGGAGATGCCGGCCAGGGCGTCGTAGAACTCTTGCCGGGCGTCAATTCCCTTCACGTTCAGGCCCATACCGTCGTAGCTTTTCATTACCTCCCCGAACTCATCCTGTCGCAAGAGGCCGTTGTCGATGAAGAAGCAAAAAAGGCGGTCACCGATGGCTTTGTGGAGGAGCATGGCAGCCACGGAGCTGTCCACTCCGCCGCTCAGGCCGAGCAGTACGCGATCGTCGCCGATCTTGGCCTGAAGTTCCCCGACGGTATCGCTGACGAAGTGGGCCGGCGTCCAGTTGCCCGAGCAGCCCGCAATGTCGATGACGAAGTTCTTAAGCAGATCCTTCCCGTCCAGGCTGTGATAAACCTCGGGGTGGAACTGGATGCAGTAGACGGGCTGGCGAAAGGCTCCGGGCTTGCTGCCGTAGGCTGCCACCTCCACGTCGGAGGTGCTGGCCAGCAGCTCGAACTGGTCTGGGATGGCCTTGATGGTATCGCCGTGGCTCATCCATACCTGACTGCCGGGCTCCACGCCGGTGAAGAGCCCCCCCTGCTGGTGGATGGCGGAGAGATGGGCTTTTCCGTATTCGCGGGTGTTGCTTTGCTCCACGCGGCCACCGTAGTGCTGCGCCAGGTACTGGGCTCCGTAACAGATGCCGAGTACCGGCCGCTTGCCGATCAGGGGCTCCAGGTCGGGGTGCAGGGCTTTGGCTTCCCGGACCGAGAAGGGGCTGCCGCTCAGGATCACCGCCTTGATGGTGTCGTCGAGTTCGGGTACCTTATTGTACGGTACGATCTCGCTGTAAACATTGAGCTCACGTATACGGCGCGCAATCAGTTGGGTATATTGGCTGCCAAAGTCCAGGATGAGTACCTTTTCCGTCATGGGGCGAAGGTAGTGGTTTAGATTTTTAGTACGAAGGTCTTTTAAAAACTTTACGGCTGCGGTAAAGGACGGGGAAATGTCACTGCCATATAACCTTTTTTGCATCCTGCGTTCGCGCCGGATAAAGACTAAATTTCAACGATCCCTCCGCCGCGGCGAAAGGATCGTTGGGTCGTACTGACGCTTTAAAGGCTATTGCGGTTAGAATTTGTAGCAACCGGATTTGTTGCTTCCCGGTGCGCCGATGGTTATGCCGAGCGTTACACTGCCCACGAAGTAGTAGTCCTCGAACTCGCCGCCCCGTTTGTAGGAGAGGTTATCGACCTCGGACACGTTCTGAACGGCGGGATTGGAGAAGCGTGCCGCCAGACCACCGTTGGGCTGCTGGCTAAGGATGTCGAGGTAATTGATCTGCGTGCTGGAAATATCGTCTAGATAATCCGTGCCGGGTTTACGGCCTCCTACCTCGACCCCGACGACGATGCGATCGGCGAAGCGAACCCGGAAACCACCGCCGAGAATGCCGGTGACAGTAGTGAGTTCGTACGGCGTAGCGTCGTAAGCGGGGTTGGCACCCGATCCCTGTCCTTCGGTGCTCAGGGGTTGCAGCTCCACGTATTCGCTACCGTCTAGGGTGCCCTCGGGGTTGAAGCTCAGTACCCCGACGCCGCCGTAGATGTAGCCGGCCAGGAAGTTGCTCTCCTTGTCGCCGATGTAGAATAGGTCGTACTCCAGCACGGCGTTGAACTCGGAAATGGAAGACCGGAAATTACGCTCGATCGTGACGGGCTGCCGCAACTCGTTCGGTGCGACGAACTCACGTTCGGCGCTGAGACGGCCAAAGTTACCGTTCACGCGGATGCCGTAGCGCGGCCGGGGGCGGTACCGCAGGTATAGGCCACCGGCAAAATTCATATCTTCCAGAAAAAGACCGAATTCCCGGGGGCTGAGATCGCCGTCATAAACCGACATTCCCGCTTTAACACCGATCTCGAGTTGTTGGGCGTGGCCCGTTTGCTGACCGCAAAAAACGAAAAGAGAACATAGGAAAAGGGTAAAAACGACTTTCATAGTGCTAAGAATTTCAGTTCGGGATGGAAGAAGTGCAACATTCAAGTAATAGTAAGATCAAAGTTACGCCAAAAATTGCGCCATACCCCACATTTTATGGCCTTATACGTTTCCTTTGCACTTCTTATGGCTAAAACAAACGAAAAATCAGAACGGCCGGACTCCGGACGAACGCAGAAAGAGAAATTCAACCGCTCTCTGCGTATTTTCGATTACGTCTGGCTGTACCGCTGGAAATTCGCCCTCAGTTTCGTGATCCTGATCGTCAGCAGCCTGGTGTTTTTGGTGTTGCTGCAGTTGCCGGGCGAGGCCCTGAACGTCATCGACGGGAAGGGAAAGTACGACCTCACGGTGACCGAGATTTTTACCCTGCTGGCGGTGCTGCTCGTGGTGCAGGCACCGCTCAGCTTTCTGCGCGTCCGCCTCCAGGCCGAGGTGAGCGAAAAAGCCATGGGTGCGCTGCGTAAGGATCTGTACGATAAGATCCTCCACCTCCGGATACCGTTTTTCGAGCGGACCAGGGTGGGGGAGCTTACGAGCCGGATCACCAACGATATTACCCAGATCCAGGGCATTTTTTCCCTGACGCTGGCGGAATTTTTGCGGCAAATGATCATCCTGGTCGGGGCCGTTGCCATCATTTTATGGACCTCTTCGGAACTCGCCCTGGTCAGCTTCCTCATCTTTCCGGTGGTGGTGCTGGCAGCCATGTTTTTCGGCCGTTACGTACGTAAAATGACCAAGGCGCGCCAGGAGCAACTCGCCCAGTCGAACATCATCGTGGAGGAGAGTTTGCAGAGCATCAATACGGTGAAAGCATACACGAACGAGGACTTTGAGCTGGCTCGCTACGCACGCAGCATCGACGAAACGATCCGCATCTCGCTCAAGACGGCTTCGGCCCGGGGGCTGTTCTCTTCCTTCATCGTCACGGTAATGTTCGGCTCCCTTTTCTTCATCATTTACAAAGCCGTGCTGGCGGTCCAGGCCGGAACGATGGAGAACGGTACGCTGTTCAATTTCGTGATCTTCACGGCCCTGATCGGGGGCTCGATCGCCAGCCTCGGCAACTTCTACACCGAGATCGTCTCCGCCCTCGGCGCTTCGGACCGGGTGGTGGATATCCTAGAAAGCGAGGAGCTGGAGGGCGCGGCCGCAGGAGCAAAAAAAGTAGAAAAGCAAAGACCGGACGCGGCTCCCCCGGTGCTCCCGGCACGGCTTACGGGCGACATCCGCTACGAGAACGTTCAGTTCAATTACCCCACCCGCCCCGACGTCACGGTACTGAAGGGGATTGATCTCACCATCCGGCCGGGAGAGAAGGTCGCCCTGGTCGGTGCCAGCGGCAGCGGTAAATCGACAATCATGAAGCTGTTGCTCCGTTTCTATCCCATCCGGGAGGGGCGGATCACGGTCGACGGGGAGGACATCGTCGGGTACGACCTGCACGATTTCCGGGACAACCTCGCCCTGGTTCCCCAGGAGGTACTTCTCTTCGGCGGCTCCATCCGGGAGAACATTGCTTACGGGCGGCTCGACGCAACCGAAAAAGCCATCCGCGCCGCCGCCGACAAAGCCAACGCACTGGAATTTATCGACAACTTCCCCGAGGGGTTCGATACCGTCGTCGGCGACCGGGGCATTCAGCTCAGCGGCGGTCAGCGCCAGCGCGTGGCCATCGCCCGGGCCATCCTCAAGAATCCCGCCATCCTGTTGCTCGACGAAGCCACCAGCAGCCTCGACGCCGAAAGCGAACGGGTGGTGCAGGAGGCCCTCGACCGGCTGATGGAAGGCCGCACCAGCATCATCATCGCGCACCGGCTGGCCACCATCCGGGAGGTCGACCGAATCTACGTGATCGAGCACGGCCGCATCGTGGAAACCGGTACGCACGACGAACTGAGCGACGTTCCCGGCGGGGCTTACTCCGCCCTGGCCCGTCTGCAGTTCCAGGACGTCGACTAGCCGGACTGTCCGCTACTGACAGCTGGCCGGTAAGAACGACTTACGGTCGCGTTACCCCTTTTTATTCGACTTGCCGCCGTCAAATAAGTTGCGACCGGATAACGCTATCCCAGAGTACTCACGTGTAGCAAAAGATGTCCAACTCCCGATCATGATCCAGCACAAAGTCTCGCTCACCCGCCTGAACACCTTCGGCCTGCCGTCCACGGCGGAACGCTACCTCGCGCTTACCGACCCCGCTCAACTCGAAGGCCCCGAATTCAGGCAGCCCCCCGGGCTGGTACTCGGTGGCGGAAGCAACATGGTCCTGTTGGAGACCATTCCCGGCCTTACCGTTCACGTTCTCCTCGGAGGCCTCAACCTCCTGACCGACAACGGACAACAGCCGACCGACAACCGGCAGCCATTTACCCTGCGCGTCGGAGCCGGCGTAGACTGGAACCAATTCGTACGCTACACCCTCGACCGGGGCTGGTACGGTTTTGAAAACCTGATCCTGATTCCCGGTACCGTTGGGGCCGCCCCGGTACAGAACATCGGGGCGTACGGTGCCGAAGTGGCCGAGCGCATCGTGGCGGTTCACGTCTGGGAATACGGGGTTGGAGCCCGTACGCTTTTGCCGGAGGACTGTGGCTTCGGCTACCGCGACAGCAGCTTCAAACGGGAGCCCGGCCGCTTTCTGATCACCGCCGTGGATTTCCGTCTCGGTGGCGAACACGAGCTGAAAACCGGCTACGGGGCCATCCAGACCGAGCTGGTCCGCCTCGGGGTCACGGACCCTACGGCAACGGACGTGGCCCTGGCCGTGACCAACATCCGCCGCTCCAAGCTGCCCGACTGGTTCTTCCTGGGCAACAGCGGCAGCTTCTTTAAAAACCCCGTGGTTGCCGTGGCGGACCACGATCGCCTGAAAACGGCGTACGACGACTTGCCCGCATATCCCATCGACGCGGACCACGTGAAATTGCCGGCCGGCTGGCTGATCGACCGGGCGGGGCTGAAGGGGGCGCGACAAGGCCAGGTAGGCACTTACGAAAAACAGGCACTGGTGATGGTGAACCACGGGGGAGGCAGCGGACGGGAAATATTGGCCTTCAGCGCGCACGTGCAGGATACGGTGCGGGAGAAGTTCGGGGTGGAACTGGAGCGGGAGGTACGGTTGGTTGGAATAGCTGAGTAATGTCAGGCTCAATAAGCTCCGCACGCCGCTCGGTTAGAAAGAAGCGGATTCAAAGGGGGATGATCCGTCCGGTCGGTACCGATCCGGGCAGTTGCCGCTCTGCTCCTTACAGTTTTCTTTGCACCTGCGTCCCCGCCCAAAAAAATTAATAAATTCGTACGGCCTGCACCAGTGCCAATACGGCGAATAGCCCCCCGATGAAGAAATTGATGTTGCGGGTGAAGAGCGCCAGGTTCCGGCTGATCCACCCCGAAAGACGCACGTAAAGCAGAAAGACCAGCAGCGCGCCCAGGGTCGTACCCGGTACGAAGGCGAGGCGGGAGAAAAACGACCGCGAAAGATAACCGACGGAGATGAGGAAGCCCGCCAGGGCAAAGATGAAGGGTATGTTGAGCACGTTCATCATGCTCATCATGATGCCCCGCCAGAACGGCCCGCCTTTATAGGGCCGCTCTACTTCGGCCTTGCGGGCCTTGCGGGCACGATGCCCCTTCCGGACAAAAACCAGCGCCAGTATCAAAAAAAGGGGGACGGCCCAGCTTTTGATCGCCGGGAGGATGAAAGGGGTGCCCGTAAGTACGTCCGCGAAAAGGACCGCCAGTATGGTTTGGCCACCGATGACGAGGGCCATGCCCGCTGAAAATAAGTAGGCCCGCTTGCGTCCCACCCGTACCGCGGTGGCCACGGCCTGCATGTTGAGCATGCCGGGAAACCAGGTGATGAAAACGCCGGTACCGACGCCGACCAGAAATGCGGTGAGTAATTCCACGCCGCAAAGGTATAATTCATCGGAATACAAGTTTTTATTTTCCGACCAATTAGTCTGCTTCCCCTACGGATAATACCGAATCTTTGTATTTGCCGTCCTTTTGGTGGTACTTTGCCGCTCGCTCACCCCATCTTTTATTCAGCGTAAAATTCCGGCTTACGTTAAAAATTGAAAACATGAACCCCGTAAAAATAAAATTCGGCACCGACGGCTGGCGCGCCATCATCGCCCGCGAGTATACCGTCGACAACGTGATGCGCGTAGCGGAAGGCACCGCCCTTTGGCTCAAAAAGTGGGGGGGTACCCGCGTAGTGATCGGCTACGATTGCCGCTTTGGCGGTGAGATGTTCACCGAGGCTACGGCCCGTGTTTTCGGCAAGCACGGCATCACGAGCCTGGTTGCCCCCGGCTTCATCTCCACCCCCATGGTCAGCCTCGGCGTGGTGAAATCCGGTGCCGATCTCGGCGTGGTCATCACCGCCAGTCATAACCCGCCCAGCTACAACGGCTACAAGCTGAAATCGAAACTCGGCGGGCCCAGCGTACCGGCCGACGTGACGGCCGTGGAAAACCTGATTCCCGACGCCGTACCTTCTGGCGTGCCCACTTACGCCGAGATTGTTGAAAAAGGGCTGGTGGAAGTGATGGATTTCGAGCAGATCTACCTCGATCACGTCGCGGAGGGTTTCGATCTCGACCTGATTCGTAACAGCGGGATCGGTATCGCCTACGACGCTATGTACGGCGCCGGCATGAGTGCCATGCAGAAGCTGTTGCCCGCTGCCACCCACCTCCACTGCGAACTCAACCCCGGTTTCGACGGGCAGGCCCCCGAGCCCATCGGCCGCAACCTCACCGAGCTGTCCGAGACGATCAAAAACGATCCGAAGCTATCTCTCGGCATCGCCAACGACGGAGACGCCGACCGGATCGGCCTCTTCGACGGTGACGGTGAATTCGTCGACAGCCACCACATTCTGCTGCTGCTGCTGATGTACCAGTACGAGTATAAGAACATCAAGACCGGTGAGGTGATCCTCACCTTTTCCGTTACCGACAAGCTCAAGCAGCTCGCCGAGATGTACGGGCTCGAGTACGAGGTGACCATGATCGGATTTAAGTACATCGCCGAGATCATGGCCGAGCGCGAAGTGATCGTGGGCGGAGAGGAATCGGGTGGTCTGGCCGTTTCCGGCCACATCCCCGAGCGGGACGGTATCTGGATCGGGCTGATGATCGCCGAATACATGGCCAAGACCGGCAAGTCGCTGAAGGAACTCGTCGCGGACCTGTACGCCAAGATCGGTAGTTTCAACTGCGATCGGGACGATGTGCACGTTGAAAACGACCGAAAGTGGGAGATCGTGAAACAGGCCAGGGAAAATCCCTTCAAGAAGATCGGCCCCTACGAAGTCACCCGCGTGGCGCATCTCGACGGGTCAAAGTTTTTCCTCGACGGCGACGACCGGTGGGTGATGGTGCGCCCTTCGGGGACCGAGCCGGTGCTGCGGGTCTACGCCCAGGGAGCCGACCCCGCCGAAGTGCGCAAGATCCTGGACGCGGCGCGGAAAGAGATGAAAATATGAATGGCAAATAAATATCCCGAATAGCGCCGGATTTTTAAAACCTGTAAATTTCGGTACGTTGGGCCGCCGCGCGATCTGCGTGGCGGCCCATCGGTTTTTACGGGTATCGATTTTGTGCGCGAACGCAGGATGCAGAGAAAGTTGGCCGGAGCAGTGCCACCCGGCAGAGAACCTTGCGCCCGTTACCGGGATCTGATTACCGGCAAGCCTAAGTGGAAAAGGTTTTGCGCTCACAGGATCTTATTTTGCTCCTGCGTCCCCGCCCCTATCTTTACCCTATGAAAAGCCTCACCGAGCTCTACGATCCGACCGCCTTTCGCGAAAGTGGCCACGCCCTGGTGGATCGCCTGGCCGACTACCTCGAAAGTGCCGCCGACGCCGACGCCAACCCACGCCACGACCCCGAAGAACTGCTGGAAGACTACCGGAACCTGCTCGACAAAGGAAAGGTCACCCCGGCGGATATCTTTGAGAAGTACATCGCTGAATCATTGCACCTGCACAGCCCGAATTACATGGGCCACCAGGTAAACCCGCCCGCCCCGCTGACCGCCCTGGCCGACCTGACCAACGGTATCATCAACGGCAGTACCGCCATATTCGAGATGGGGGCTACCGGCGCGGTGATGGAGCGGCTGGTAGTCGAAAAATTTACCGCCATGCTGGGCTTATCCGAGCGTGCCGGAGGGTTTCTTACCAACGGCGGTACCCTGGCTAACCTGACGGCCCTGCTGGCCGCCCGCGCCGCTAAATGGCCCGGTGGTGATTCGTGGAGTGCGGGCAACGGAGACTTGCGCCCCTGCGTCCTGGTCAATGAGCAAGCCCATTACTGCATCGACCGGGCGGTACGGATCATGGGCTGGGGGGAGGCCGGCGTGATCAACGTTGCGGCCGACGATGAATTCCGGATGCGGACGGACTTGATCGACGACACCGTTAGCGCGGCGAAGGCAAAGGGGCTCACCCCGGTCGCCATCATCGGCAGCGCCTGCACCACCAGTACCGGGTCATTCGACGATCTGACGGCCATTGCCGCTGCCGCCGAACGGCACGGGCTCTGGTTTCACATCGATGGTGCCCACGGCCTGCCCGTCCGGCTCGATCCGGGCCGTAAGCACCTGCTCGACGGCATGGAACGGGCCGACAGCCTGATCATGGATTTTCATAAAATGCTGATGTGCCCCGGCCTTACTACCGGTGTTTTCTTCCGGGATGGCGGCGATGCGTACCGTACTTTCCACCAGCAAGCCGATTACCTGCTCAGCTTCGATACCAGGGAGGAGGAATGGTATAATATGGGTCGCCGGACGTTCGAGTGTACTAAAAATATGATGAGTCTGCGAATATTCAGCCTGCTGGCTTGTCACGGAGAAGGTGTTTTTACGGACTACGTAACCCGGGTCAACGGTATTGCCGCCAATTTTGCCAACGCCCTCCGGAAGCGGCCGGATTTTGAATTGGCCCTGAATCCCGATTGCAACATTGTCTGTTTTCGCTACCGGCCGGTTACCACCACTGCCTCCGCTTCGGACCTGGATCACCTCAACGCCATATTGCGGGCGCAGGTGGTGGCGGAAACCGCTATTTACCTGGTTCAAACAAAGCTTAATGACCGCACTTATTTACGGTGTACATTTACGAATCCGTTTACGGTAGCCGTCCATACCAAAACACTTCTCGAAGCAATTGCGTTAAGGGGCAGGGCACTGAGCGAAATACGCATAGCTGTCTGAGGGAGCATCGATCCGGCACCTCACAACATCACGAGCAACAAAATCTACCCTAACTTACTACTAAAGCAAAACCGTGAAACCACCACTACGAATACATTCCGAAGGCCGTCGATTGTTGCTTGGCATGCTCGTCATTTTAGGCGGGCTAACGGGGCTGGTTTACTGGCAGTTCCCGGCGTGGGGCTGGTTGATGGCGGTGATCTTCGGGGTGTTGTTTCTGATCGTATTGCAGTTTTTCCGTAACCCTAGGCGGTTGGTGCCCACGGAGGACGATAGCATCATTTACGCCCCCGCCGACGGTAAAGTGGTGGTGATTGAAGAAACGCGGGAGCCGGAATACTTCAAGGACCAGCGTTTGCAGGTGAGCATCTTCATGTCGCCGGTCAACGTTCACGTCAACCGCAACCCCATTGGCGGAGAGGTGAAATACAATGCTTACCACCCGGGTAAATACCTCGTGGCTTGGCACCCGAAGTCCAGTACGGAGAACGAACGTACGACGATGGTGATCGATAACGGCAGCACGGAGATCCTGCTCCGCCAGATCGCCGGTGCGCTGGCCAAGCGGATTAAAAATTACGTCAGCGTAGGGGACAGCGTGCGTCAGGGGGAAGACTTTGGTTTCATAAAGTTCGGCAGTCGGGTCGATCTTTTTCTACCCCTGGGCACCAAACTGGAGGTGAAATTGAATCAAAAGGTAAAAGGCAATAAGTCGATTATCGGTCGTTTAAAGTAACGAAATTGCCGGCCGGAGATCAGCGATCGTTTCCCGTCCTGACGTTTAACACCGAAAACCCATATCCGCGATGGCGAGAAGATCAAAGAGAAGAAAGCAACAGTACGAGGAAAAGACCCTTCGGGAAAAAAAGGTTGATTTCAAACGCCACTTCAGAACGTACCTGGTGATGAGCCTTTTCTTTATTGCCCTGAATTTCTTTGGCGGAAGTAATCACGTATGGGCCATCTGGCCGATTCTGGGTTGGGGCATCGGCGTGGCCCTGCAGGGACTGAGCCTGTACGGCCCCTTAGCCGACCCGGAAGACGTACACCCGGAAGACCGCGAATTCAGCGGCCCGTTGCCCGATATCACCGATGAGGAGCTGCGCCGCCGCAAAGACGAACTGGAACTGAGGGAACTGGAAGCCCGGCGACCTTACCGGGACGAGGATCTGGTATAAACCGGGATGGTGGAAAAACTGACTTTAACCCCGGACTATTTGCTGGTTGTACCGCCCCGAATTTTTGTCCACCGCCTTAACGCCCCCGAAGATCATTGCACCAGGTCCGAGAAAGCCTTGCCGATGGGTACGACTCCGGGACTTCCCGGACTTAGCCGGCGGGCGCGTAAGAGGGACTTCAGGCGGTGCTCGGCAAAGTCGTCCGCTGCGGGTGAGAGGGATTGTTCCATGATCCGGCCGTTGTCGGCTCCGGCGTGCAGAAAGCGACCGTCGCCGGTATAAAAACCTACGTGGGTGATTTTTTCGGATCCATCTTCCCGGTAGCGGCCGAAAAAAAGCAGATCGGCGGGTTGAAGGTTGCCGAAGTCGGGAGTAAGTTCTACTTCTGTCCCGGCGTTCACCTGCTGACTGGCATCGCGGGGAATGACGTAACCGTTGAAATAGTAGGCCATTTTGGTAAAGCCGGAGCAGTCCATCGCAATGGAACTCGTACCTCCCCACAAATACGGTCGTCCCTTCAGTCCCCGGGCGGTTCTGAGCAATTGCTCCGTTTCGAGCGACGTGGGGGAGAGCCATTCTTGCGGATTGTAGAGCGGATCGCTTTCGACCCACCCCTGTCCACCGTCCGGAAACTGTACGCCGGCGTAGTTCTTCTCGGCTGGCTCCCGGTGGCGTACGAGATTGCCGGGAACCAGATTGGAAACGATGTCTTCTGACCCGGGTGTGGTAACCGCTTCCGCAGGACTGTCCGTAAAAAGGCGCAGGTCACCGTTAAGCCAATTTGCGGCCTCAGCGGGTTTCATGGCCACGAAAGCGCCTGGTTCCAGCCAGGCGATGTAGCGGTCGGGGGTACGCACGAGGTACCATCCGCCCTGATAGTCGAGTACCTGAATGGGGGTACCGAGCAGGGCCTGGGTCGCCAGTTCCTGACTATGCCCGGGCCTGGAACGGAGGTTGGCTACGGAAACGTTGATGATGCCGGCGGTTTTTCCTTCCAGCAGGGCGGCGTCGGGCAAGAGCCTGAAATCATTTTTACCGACCACGAATCCGCCATCGGATAAAATATTTTGCAGGCTGTCGTAAGCTGCCGGGATGGTGGTATACCCTTCAACGAGCAAACCTTTGAAGGTCGATCGCTGCGCTATTTCCAACCGGTCTACCCGGCCGTCGGCAACGTAGTAAGCTTTAATGCGGTCCGCCATTTGTCCAAAGCTTTTTGCCTTGTTCTGGTCTTTACAGCTGAAGGGTAAAAAGCATGATGAGATGACTGACAGTAAGAAAAGAAGCTGGCGCACGGAATAATTTTATGTAAAAATACAGCAACTACGGGGATCGATGGCAGGATCCCGGGGCGGTTGATTTCCGCGACGGACCAGGAGCTATCCTCATTATAGTGCGCCCGACTGATGGCGAGTGCCGTGTAGAAGAAGAGAAGTTAATGCAAGCCAATACCCGGTTTTTTGAGGAAAATCGGGGGATTTCACCTATTTACCCCTACTTTTACCTTAAACCGGTTAAACAAACCGATCTATAATTGTTACAACTGAGCATTAAAAGAGCGAATTCTGAAACGGCTTTCTGTTTTTTAGAGATATGAAGTGTGTTTTTCCCTTTTCTATTTTCGGCACTGCCTCTATTCATATTCGCTGTTCCATATCCATTTTTTCATTTTTTCCTTTTTTGTTATGAACTTATTTGTTGCCCGGCTAAGCTGGGATACTGACGAGGACACCCTCCAAAACACTTTTAGCGCCTATGGAGAGGTCGAGTCAGTGAAGATTATCCTCGACCGGGAGACCGGTCGTTCCCGTGGTTTCGGTTTCGTAGAGATGCCAAACGACGACGAAGCTAAAGCAGCTATTGAAGCTTTAGACCAATCCGACCTCGATGGTCGCACCATCGTTGTCAAGGAAAACGATCGCCAGGGTGGCGGTGGTGGCGGCGGCGGCGGTTACCGTGGCGGCGGCGGCGGCGGCTGCGGCGGCGGCGGCGGCGGCGGTGGCGGTGGCGGCGGCGGCGGCGGCGGCGGCGGCGGCGACGGCCGCGGCGACGGCGGCGGCGGCAGCGGCGACGACGGTGGCGACAT